>Ga0310695_10000604_pt1 | contig 91533 bp, 69 predicted proteins | sample RumenRJG_04DNA_FD_203882 | JGI IMG/M metagenome (GOLD analysis project Ga0310695, IMG submission 203882) | Bovine rumen microbial communities from Lethbridge, Alberta, Canada - RJG_04 (v2) (version 2) | ecosystem: Host-associated > Mammals > Digestive system > Stomach > Rumen | place: Canada...
AGCGGCTCTTTGATGAGCTCAGGATCCTTGTCGGGTCCCTGATACTCCCAGCAGCCCACATAGAAGTAGTTCTCGTCGTCGCGTTTTGCCTCGCCTTCCTCGGTCTGGTATTCCTCGCGGAAGTGTCCGCCGCACGACTCATTACGAGAGAGAGCGTCGTGAGCCACCAGCTCACCCATGGTGAAGAAGTCGCGCAGGTGGATGGCCTTGTCGAGCTCCACGTTGAGTCCTTCCTTCGAGCCGGGCACGAAGAGGTTGGTGTCGAACTCCTTCTGCAGTTTCTTCATCTTCTCGATACCGGTCTTCAGGCCTTCGGCGGTGCGGCCCATACCCACATACTCCCACATGATGTGTCCGAGCTCCTTGTGGATGGAGTCGACCGAGCGTTTGCCCTGGATGCCCATGAGGCGGTCGATTTCGGCCTGCACACCCTTCTCAGCCTCATCAAACTCAGGCAGGTCGGTGCTGATGCGCGGCCATACATCCTGGTCGGCCAGGTAGTTCTGGATGGTGTAGGGCAGCACGAAGTAGCCGTCGGCCAGACCCTGCATCAGTGCGGAGGCACCGAGGCGGTTGGCACCGTGGTCGGAGAAGTTGCACTCGCCGATGGCGAAGAGACCGCGTATGCTGGTCTGCAGCTCATAGTCTACCCAGATACCGCCCATGGTGTAGTGGATGGCGGGATAGATCATCATGGGCTTGTAGTATTTCACGCCGTTGATCTCGTTGGCCACATCACCGGGGAACACATCGGTAATCTCCTCGTACATCTCGAAGAGGTTGCCGTAGCGCTGCATGATGACGTCGAGACCCAGACGGTTGATTGACTCGGAAAAGTCGAGGAACACGGCCAGACCGGTGTTGTTCACACCATAGCCCTTGTCGCAGCGCTCCTTGGCGGCACGTGAGGCCACGTCGCGCGGCACGAGGTTGCCGAAGGCGGGATAGCGGCGCTCCAGATAGTAGTCGCGGTCTTCCTCAGGAATTTCCCATCCTTGCTTGGTGCCGGCCTGCAGAGCCTTGGCGTCTTCCAGCTTCTTGGGCACCCAGATACGTCCGTCGTTGCGGAGCGACTCCGACATCAGGGTCAGTTTCGACTGCTTGTCGCCGTGAACGGGGATACAGGTGGGGTGAATCTGCACATACGAGGGGTTGGCCATGTAGGCACCCTTGCGGTAGCACTGGATAGCGGCCGTGCAGTTGCAGCCCATGGCGTTGGTGCTGAGGAAGTAGGCATTGCCGTAACCGCCGGTGGCGATGACCACGGCATTGGCGGAGAAGCGCTCCAGCTTGCCGGTGACGAGGTTCTTGGCGATGATACCGCGTGCGCGGCCGTTTACAATCACCACATCCTCCATCTCATAGCGGGTGTAGAGTTTCACCTTTCCGGCCTGCACCTGTGCGGAGAGCGAGGAGTAGGCACCGAGCAGGAGCTGCTGTCCGGTCTGTCCCTTTGCATAGAAGGTACGCGACACCTGAGCACCACCGAAAGAGCGGTTGGCGAGCATGCCGCCGTACTCGCGTGCGAAGGGCACGCCCTGTGCCACACACTGGTCGATGATATTGTTCGACACCTCGGCCAGGCGGTACACGTTGGCCTCACGGGCACGGTAGTCGCCACCCTTCACGGTGTCGTAGAACAGGCGGTACACAGAGTCGCCGTCGTTCTGGTAGTTCTTGGCGGCGTTGATACCGCCCTGTGCTGCGATGGAGTGAGCGCGGCGGGGAGAGTCTTGGATGCAGAGGTTGATCACGTTGAACCCCATCTCGCCAAGGCTGGCAGCTGCGCTGGCGCCGGCCAGACCCGTACCCACTACGATGACATCGAGCTTGAGCTTGTTCTTCGGGTTCACCAGGCGCTGGTGAGCTTTATAATTGGTCCATTTCTCGGCCACGGGGCCTTCAGGAATTCTTGAATCTATATGCTTAGCCATAATATTGATGTTTTTTCAAAGATTAGAAGTATGACTCGATACTAAAGACCGCAGCACAGGCTGGGTGCGCACTTGAAAGCGAATGCGAGGACCACGATGAGGAAGCCCAGCATGAGCAGGGTGGTATAGACCAGACCGATGACGCGCCAGCGGTTGAACCAGATCTTACCGTTCCAGCCCAGGGTGTGCATAGCGCTCCAGAAACCGTGTGAGAGGTGGAACCAGATGGCCACAATCCAAATGATGTAGAGCACCACGAAGACGGGGTTGGCGAATGTCTCCTGAATCCAGGCGAAACCGTCAGCGGGTCCGTGAGTCAGTCCCTCCATGCCCACCAGTTCGGCGAACATCATGTTGTACCAGAAGTTGAACAAGTGCAGCAGCAGACCGAGGAGGATGATGATACCCAGTACGAGCATGTTCTGGGAAGCCCACTCCACTTTCTCAGGCTTGCTGGTCACCTCGTAGCGCTCGTTGCCACGTGCACGGCGGTTCTGTGCGGTCAGGATGAAAGCATAGACGATGTGAATTACTGCGAGGGCGGCCAGACCGAGGGTAGCCACAACAGCGTACCAGTTGGCACCGAGCAACTCACAAATCATGTTATATGCATCACCCGAGAACAGTGCCACTATGTTCATGCAGCAGTGGAACGTCAAGAAAAGAATAAGTGCGACACCGGTCACCGACATCACCACTTTTCTACCAATAGATGAATTGATTAACCACATAAATGATTGAGATTTAATTGATTATTTGTAAAATTGAATGTTTTCCAAATGTTTGATAGTATGGATTTAAAAGAGGTTGTCGAAGCGCATATACCTACAATTAGGTAAGATGCCCTTGTATTTTGATTGCAAAAATAGTATATTTTGGTGATAATTCAAAGCATTTCCATAAAAAACCCAAAAAAAATGATTACTTTTGCGGAAAAGTTGGGCTTCGGCCCCATTTTACACAATGAACGGAAACAACACAACATCCAACCATCCCGCAGCATCTTCCGCCCTCTCTGCCCCGCAGGCCGGCCATATGGCCTACGACGTGGTGGTGGTGGGCGGCGGCCATGCCGGCTGTGAGGCCGCTGCCGCCGCTGCCGCCATGGGAGCCCGCACACTGCTGGTGACGATGGACATGAACAAGATAGCGCAGATGAGCTGCAACCCCGCCGTGGGCGGCATTGCGAAGGGCCAGATAGTGCGCGAGATCGACGCGCTGGGCGGCCACATGGGACAGGTGACCGACGCCACCTCCATCCAGTTCCGCATGCTCAACCGCTCGAAGGGTCCCGCCATGTGGAGCCCCAGGGCGCAGTGCGACCGCGGCAAGTTCATCTGGCAGTGGCGCAGTGTGCTCGACCGCACCGACGGCCTGGACATCTACCAGGACCAGGTGGAGGAACTGCTCACCGAGCACGGACAGGTGTGCGGTGTGCGCACCATCTGGGGCATGACCATCCACGCCCGCTGCGTGGTGGTGACGGCAGGCACCTTCCTCAACGGCCTCATGCACATAGGGCGCAGGAAGGTGGCGGGCGGACGCGTGGCGGAGCCCGCCGTGGAGCACTTCACCGAAAGCATCACCCGCCTCGGCATCCGGTCGGCCCGCATGAAGACGGGCACCCCCGTGCGCATCGACAAGCGGTCGGTCCACTTCGAGGACATGGAGATACAGGAGGGTGAGCACGACTTCCACCAGTTCAGTTTCATGGGCAGCAAGAGCGCCCTGCGGTCGCTCACCTGCTGGACCTGCTACACCAATCCCGAGGTGCACGCCATCCTGACGGCCGCCCTGCCCGACTCTCCCCTCTACAACGGACAGATAGAGAGCATCGGACCGAGATACTGCCCCTCGATAGAGACCAAACTGGTCACCTTTCCGGAGCGCGGCCAGCACCTGCTGTTCCTGGAGCCGGAGGGCGAGGACACCAACGAGATGTACCTGAACGGCTTCTCCTCGAGCATGCCCGCCGAGGTGCAGGTGGCCGCCCTGCGCAAGATACCCGCCCTGCACGACGTGCGCGTGTACCGCCCCGGCTACGCCATAGAGTACGACTTCTTCGACCCCACCCAGCTCACCCATACGCTGGAGTCGAAACTGGTGGGCGGTCTCTTCTTCGCCGGACAGGTGAACGGCACCACCGGCTATGAGGAGGCCGGCGGACAAGGACTGGCGGCCGGTGTGAACGCCGCCCTGCGCTGCGCCGGCGACAGCACCTTCGTGATGCACCGCGACGAGAGCTACATCGGAGTGCTTATAGACGACCTCGTGACCAAAGGCGTCGACGAGCCCTACCGCATGTTCACCTCAAGAGCCGAATACCGCATCCTGCTGCGCCAGGACGACGCCGACATGCGGCTCACCGAAAAAGCCTACCGCATGGGGCTCGCCACCCGCGAGCGCTACGACTGGTGGCTGCAGAAGGAGGAAGAGATAAAACGCATCATACAGTTCTGCCAGGACACCCCCGTCAAGGCGGCCGAGATAAACGGAAGCCTCGAGGCACTCGGCACCACACCGCTGCGCGCCGGATGCAAGGTGATAGACCTGATAGGACGGCCGCAAATCAACCTGCAGGTGCTCGCCGAACTCATACCCGGCATGAAAGAGGCCCTGCACCATGCGCCCAACCGGCAGGAGGAAATCACCGAGGCCGCCGAGATAAGAATGAAGTACAAGGGCTATGTGGACCGCGAGCGCATGATAGCCGACAAGATGCACCGGCTGGAGGACATCCATATCAAAGGAAGGTTCGACTACCCCAGCATCAACCAACTCTCCACCGAGGCACGGCAGAAACTGGTGAGGATAGACCCCGACACCTTGGCGCAGGCCAGTCGGATACCGGGCGTATCGCCCAGCGACATCAATGTACTGCTGGTGATGCTCGGAAGATAAAATTTGTAAAATATTTTTATGTTTCACGTGAAACAAAACAATCATAAACCATAAGGACAAACCCCTTAAAACAAATACCCAAACAAAGAAATGAACAACGAGAAACTGTTGAAGAACCTCCGCTGCATTCCCGACTTCCCCATACCGGGAGTGAACTTCCGCGACGTGACCACCCTGTTCAAGAACGCCGAGTGCGTGCAGGTGATGGAAGACGAACTCTACGAGCTCTACAAGGACAAAGGCATCACCAAAATCGTGGGCATCGAGAGCCGCGGCTTCGTCATGGCCTCGGCCCTGGCCGTGAAGCTCGGCGCCGGCATCGTGCTCTGCCGCAAGCCCGGCAAACTGCCCGCCGAAACCGTGCAGGAGTCGTACACCAAGGAGTACGGCGTGGACACCATCGAGATACACAAAGACGCCATCAGCGAAGACGACGTGGTACTGCTCCACGACGACCTCCTGGCCACCGGCGGCACCATGAAGGCAGCACTGGAACTGGTGAAGAAATTCCACCCCAAGGCCATCTACATGAACTTCATCATCGAACTGGTGAACGAGGGACTGAACGGCCGCGAGGCTTTCGGCGACGAGGTGGAGATCAACTCACTTATTCAGATTTAACAACCGACAGACAACCACCGCAGGGCCGTGTTTCACGTGAAACACGGCTTTGCTGTCAGATTACACCACCCATATGAACAGCGAGGAAAAGAAACAACTGGAGGCCAAGCTCAAGAACATCGTGAGCAACATGCCCGAGCAGCCCGGCAGCTACCAGTACTACGACGACAAGGGCACCATCATCTACGTGGGAAAGGCGAAGAACCTGAAGCGCAGAGTGAGTTCCTATTTCCACAAGGAAGTGGACCGTTACAAAACCAAGGTGCTCGTGAGCAAGATACGCGACATCACCTACACTGTGGTGAAGACCGAGGAAGACGCCCTGCTGCTGGAGAACAGCCTCATCAAGAAATACAATCCCCGCTACAACGTGCTGCTGAAAGACGGCAAGACCTACCCCAGCATCTGCATCACCAACGAGCCGTTTCCCCGCATCTTCAGCACCCGCAACATCAACAAGAAGTGGGGCACCTACTTCGGGCCCTACCCCCACATCTCGACCATGTACGCCATGCTCGACGTGATCAACCGTCTCTACAAGCCCCGCACCTGCCACATGCCTATCCTGCCCGAGAAGGTGCAGGAGAAGAAATACAAGACCTGCCTGAAATACCATCTGAAGCGGTGCGACGCCCCCTGCGTGGCCTACGTCAGTCAGGAGGAATACAGGGAAAACATCCGTCAGGCAAGGGAGATTCTGAAGGGCAACACCCGCGAGATGCTCAACTATCTGGAGCAGGAAATGATGCGCAAGGCAGAGAAAATGGAGTTTGAGAAAGCCGAGGAGATCAAGCAGAAGATACAGGTGCTGGAGGGCTACTGCGCCAAGAGCGAGGTGGTGAGCCACACCATCAACAACATCGATGTCTTCTCCATCGTCAACGACACCATTGACAGCAATGCCTACATCAACTACATGCACGTAAAGAACGGCAGCATCAACCAGGCTTTCACTTTCGAATACAAGAAAAAACTCGACGAGAGCGATGCCGACCTGCTCCTCGAAGCCATCGCCGAGATAAGAGAGCGGTTCGACAGCAAAGCACGCGAAATCATCGTGCCCTTCGAGATAGAATGGGAGATGGCCGATGTGAAATTCATCGTACCGCAGAAGGGCGACAAGAAAAGACTCTTGGAACTGTCTGAAATGAACGGCAAGCAGTATAAGGTAGACCGGTTGAAACAAGCCGAGAAACTGAATCCCGAACAGAAGCAGACACGCCTGATGAAGGAACTGCAGGCCGCCCTGCAGATGGAGAAAATGCCCTACCACATAGAATGCTTCGACAACTCCAATATCAGCGGCACCAATGCCGTGGCAGGATGCGTGGTGTTCAAAGGCATGAAACCAAGCAAAAAGGACTACCGCAAGTATAATATCAAGACGGTGGAAGGACCCGACGACTATGCCTCAATGCAGGAAGTGGTGAGGCGCAGATACAGACGTATGATTGAAGAGGGCACTCCCCTACCCGACCTCATCATCACCGACGGCGGAAGAGGACAGATGGAGACGGTGAGGCAGGTGGTAGAAGACGAACTTCACCTCAGCATTCCCATTGCCGGACTGGCCAAAGACGACCGTCACCGCACCAACGAACTGCTATTCAGCTTTCCTCCAGTAGTAATAGGCATGAAAACCAACAGCGAGCTCTTCCTTATTCTAACCCACATACAGGATGAGGTGCACCGCTATGCCATCACCTTCCACCGCGACAAGCGGAGCAAAGCAGCCCTGCACAGCGAACTCGACGAGATAAAGGGCATCGGAAAGGTGACAAAAGACAAACTCACCACCCGCTGGAAGACCATGGCACGTCTGAAAAAAGCCACCCTCGACGAACTGAGCGAGGTAGTAGGTGCGGCAAAAGCCACAATCATCAGGGAGCATTTCGAGCAAAAAGGAGAAAAAAATATGGAATAATTTGCTATTCCATCCTAAATCCATTATCTTTGCAAGAAAGCAGTCAAACACGGAAAACACCCAAAAACACAGAACATGAGAGTAGTCATTCAGAGAGTCACAAGAGCATCTGTCACCATAGCCGGAGAGCTGAAAAGCAGTATCGGCCGCGGTATGATGATATTGGTGGGCTTTTGCAATGAAGACACCGACCAGGACCTTGACTGGGCCGTGAAGAAAATAGCCCAGTTGCGCATCTTCGACGACGAACAGGGAGTCATGAACAAAAGCATAGAAGAAACAGGAGGCGAAATCCTGGCCGTGAGCCAGTTCACCCTCTACGCCTCGTGCAAGAAAGGCAACCGCCCCTCGTATATCAGAGCCGCTAAACCGGATATTTCAGTGCCCCTCTACGATGCTTTCTGCCAGAAACTGCAGGAAAGACTGCAAAAACCCATCCAAACAGGCGTTTTCGGAGCCGATATGCAGGTAGAGCTCATCAACGACGGACCTGTAACCATCTGCATAGACACCAAAAATATCGACTGACGCCATGACCCTGAAAGAAGCTCAGAAAAGCGTAGACCGCTGGATAAAAGAATATGGGGTGAGATATTTCTCAGAACTCACCAACATGGCCTGCCTCACAGAAGAAGTGGGAGAATTGGCCCGGGTGATGGCCCGCAAATACGGTGACCAGAGTTTCAAAGCCGGTGAGAAAGAAAACTTAGGAGAAGAAATGGCCGATGTGCTCTGGGTGCTCATCTGTCTGGCCAATCAAACGGGTGTCGACCTGACAGAGGAATTCAAGAAAACCATCGAAAAAAAGACCCGACGCGACTCCCTGCGACACATAGAAAACAAGAAACTGACAACATAAAATATAATAAATAATATGGAAGAGAACTTAAAAAGCAAGTATGAGCAAGTGCTCAGTCTCTATCAGACCGAGCTCGACGACACTGCAATTAAAGCAGCAGTAGACAAACTGATAGAGGAGAAAGTGCCGGAAAACGACACCCTCGAAGTGAAGAAATTCCTCATGGGAAGTGTGGAGCTGACCTCGCTCAACACGACGGACAACGACGAGAAAATACTCGCTTTCACCGAAAAAGTGAACCAGTTTGATGAAGAGTACCCCACCCTACCCCATGTGGCCACCATCTGCGTCTATCCCTGCTTCGCCAAGATAGTAAGCCAGTCACTAGAAGTAGACGGCGTGGAAATAGCCTGCGTATCCGGCAGTTTCCCCTCCTCACAAGCGCTGATTGAGGTAAAAGTAGCCGAAACCGCTCTGGCAGTCAAAGACGGCGCCACCGAAATCGACATCGTCATGCCTGTAGGAAAATTCCTCTCCGGCGACTACGAAGGCGTATGCGACGACATCAACGAGCTCAAGGAGACCTGCGGCGACAAAGCCATGAAAGTGATATTGGAAACCGGCTGCCTCAAGACCGCCAGCAACATCAAGAAAGCGTCTATCCTGAGCATGTATGCAGGTGCCGATTACATCAAAACCTCCACTGGAAAACTCTCTCCCGCTGCCACACCGGAGGCCGCTTATGTGATGTGTACGGCCATCAAGGAATTCTATGAGAAGACCGGCATACAGATAGGTTTCAAGCCTGCAGGCGGACTGAACACCGTGCGCGACGCCATCATCTACTACACCATCGTGAAGGAAATATTGGGCGAGAAATGGCTCACCAACAAATGGCTCCGCCTCGGCACCAGCCGCCTGGCCAACATGCTGCTGAGCGAAGTATTGGGTAAAGAAACGAAATTCTTCTAAAAAGAAATCTTCATACTAAAAAAGTCCAAATCAAAGTTGATTGATTTGGACTTTTTTAGTATGATGGGTTGATTCAGTCTATAAATTCCGTTGCGAAACGAACTGCAGATAGGCAGTAAAAGCCTCTTTCAATTCAGCTGTTTTGACATGCCGGTCGATATATTTCATGGCGATATTCGACAACTCATCCATCTTGTTCTCCGCATACTGGATGCCGCCACTCACTTTGGCATACTCCACCAAAACAGCCACCTCATCTTGATTGATGGTACCATTCTTAACCTTCTTGGCAAGGGTTTTCATCGAATCAAGTGGTGTGGTTTTCAGTGCATAGATAATCGGAAGCGTCAATTTTCCCTCCAACATATCATTGCCGGTAGGTTTACCGATTTCTTTTGAATCGTAATAGTCGAAAATATCATCTCTGATTTGGAAAATCTTGCCTACACAAAGGCCAAAATCGCGTGAGGCAGCTATCTCGTCATCGCTGGCGCCAACAGAAATAGCACCATTTTCGGAACAATTTGCAAAGAGAGAAGCAGTCTTTTTTTCAATCACATCGAAATAAACAATCTCAGAAATACCATCCTCGGAGAAATTATTCATCTGCAGGAGTTCACCACTGGCCAATGTCTGGCCAAGAAGGGAAAGTCCCTCGATGATACGGATATTTTTCGATTTCGATACATTGAGCAGCGCTGTGGAGAGAATATAATCACCCGTCAGAACGGCTACTTTATTATTATAACTGGCATTCACCGACGGCTGACCCCTGCGTTCAGAACTCTCGTCCACCACATCGTCGTGCACCAGACTCGCCGTATGGAGCAATTCCAACCCCATGGCTGCATAGTGTGTGGTCTCATTGATAGCACCATAATTTTTGGCAGTGAGAAGGGTAAGAATAGGCCTCATGCGTTTGCCGCCACGCTGACGGATATGCTCCAGAACAGATGATAAAACGGGTTCTGAAGAGGTTAGCGAACTGTTGAAAAGAGTGACAAAATCGTTTAGTTCGTTGGAAATTGGCTTCTTGATGATAGAAAGAAAATCCATAAAAAATTTATTTTGAGCACAAAAATAATATTTTTATCTCAGAAATCGCGAAAAAATAAGTAATTTTACGCAGAAATTTTGAAAACATGGAGAAAATATTCTTTTTAGACGCATACGCCCTGATTTACAGAGCTTACTATGCTTTCATCAAAAATCCCAGAATCAATTCAAAAGGTCAGAATACATCGGCCATACTGGGTTTTTGCAACACACTGCATGAGATTATCAGCAAAGAGCAGCCCCAATATATCGGCGTGGCCTTCGATCCACACGGACCCACCTTCAGAAGTGAGCTCTACGCACCTTATAAAGCACAACGCGAAGAGACACCCGAAGACATCAGAACGGCTGTTCCCATCATCAAAGAGATACTGAAAGCCATGAATATTCCAGCCTTGGTACTAGACGGATTTGAGGCAGATGATGTGATAGGAACCTTGGCGACGAAAGCCGGTGAGGCGCAGCTTGACACCTATATGGTGACATCCGACAAGGACTACGGACAGTTGGTGAGCGACCATGTGCGCATGTACAAGCCCAAACACGGTGGAGGCTACGACATCATCGGTCCCGAACAGATAGAAGAGAAATATGGTATCAGCACACCCAAGCAAGTGATAGACTTGCTGGCACTCATGGGCGACTCGGCCGACAATTTCCCTGGATGTCCCGGGGTAGGGGAGAAGACGGCCGTGAAACTGATCAACCAGTTTGGCAGCGTAGATCAACTTTTGGAGCGTACCGACGAACTGAAAGGAGCCATCAAGAAAAAAGTGGAGGAGCACACCGAAGAAATCAAAATCTCCTATACCCTCGCCACCATCAAGACCGACCTGTCGATTCCTCTCGACCTGGAACAACTCACCCTGAAAGCACCCGATGCCGACGAACTGGAGAAAATTTTCACCCAACTGGAGTTCAAAACCCTCATAGAGAAATTTCTTAATAAAAATAAAAAAACCAAAAAAAATCAGGTACAACAACTCGATTTATTTGCAGAATTTGAAGACGAAGGGGCGGGCGAAGAAAAAAATTCGAGTTTTGAAGACCTAAAATCGAGGCCCCATCTTTACAAATTGGTTGAAAATAAGGAAGATATAAATAATTTATGTGATTATTTATTGACAAACGAAATAATCAGTCTAGACACGGAGACCACCTCGACCGATTCCATGTCGGCAGAATTGGTCGGTTTGAGCTTTTCGGTGAAGGAAGACGAGGCTTTTTATGTTCCCATCGCCGAAAACAGGGAAGAAGCCCAAAAAACGGTCGAGCTGTTCCGTCCCGTCTATGAAAATGAGGAAAGTCTGAAAGTGGGGCAGAACATCAAGTACGACATGAAGGTGCTGGCCAACTACGGCATCGAGGTGAAGGGACCACTTTTCGACACCATGATAGCCCATTACCTCATCCAGCCCGAAATGCGACACAACATGGACATCCTGGCGGAGACCTACCTGCACTACAAGACCATCCACATCGACGAACTGATAGGTCCACGCGGAAAACAGCAGAAGTCCATGCGCAACCTGCCGCCCAGTGCCGTTTACGAATATGCCGCCGAAGACGCCGATGTCACCTTAAGGCTGAAAAATGTGCTGGAGGCAAAACTCAAAGAGGTGGGAGCCGAAAAACTGTTCTATGAACTGGAAATGCCCCTGGTGCCCGTATTGGCCGAAATGGAGCGCAACGGCGTATGCCTGGACACCAACTCCCTGCAGGAGACCTCGAAAGCGTTCACGCTCCGCATGCACGAAAAAGAAGAGCGCATCTACCAACTGGCAGGCGAAATCTTCAATATCTCCTCGCCCAAGCAAGTGGGCGACATACTCTTCGGCAAACTCAAAATCATAGAAAAAGCCAAGAAGACCAAGACAGGACAATATGTCACCTCGGAGGAAGTGCTCCAGCAATTGCGTCACAAGCATGAAATAGTAAACGAGATACTCGACTACCGGGCCCTGAAAAAACTGCTGAGCACCTACGTCGATGTGCTGCCCACACTTGTGAACCCCAAGACCGGCAAGATACACACCTCCTTCAATCAGACCGTCACCGCCACCGGACGCCTGTCATCGAGCGATCCCAACCTGCAGAACATACCCGTGAGGGGAGAGGACGGCAAGGAAATAAGAAAAGCCTTCATACCCGAACCAGGATGCCTTTTCTTCTCGGCCGACTACAGCCAGATAGAACTGCGCGTGATGGCCCATCTGAGCGGTGATAAGAACATGATAGAAGCCTTCCGCGAAGGCTACGACATACATGCCGCCACCGCCGCTAAGATATATAAAAAAGGAATAGAGGAGGTGAGCCGAGACGAGCGCACCAAAGCCAAGAGAGCCAATTTCGGCATCATCTACGGCATCACCGTGTTCGGACTGGCCGAACGCCTTGACATAGAACGCGCCGAAGCCCGTCAACTCATTGACGGTTATTTCGAGACCTTCCCCCAGGTAAAGGAATACATGGAGGCGGCGAAAGAAAAAGCCCGGCAGTTGGGCTATGCTGAGACCCTGTATCACAGAAGGCGCTATCTACCCGATATCAACAGCCGCAACAACACCGTGCGCTCCTTTGCCGAGCGCAATGCCATCAACGCCCCCATACAGGGCACAGCTGCCGACATCATCAAGGTAGCTATGATACGCATACACCGCCGCTTCAAAGACGCCTACCTCCGTTCGAAACTCATCCTGCAGGTACACGACGAACTCAACTTCTCCGTCTATCCGGAAGAAAAGGAAATGGTGGAACGCATCGTGCTGGAAGAAATGCAGAAAGCCTGCGAACTCAGGGTGCCCCTGATAGCCGATGCAGGGTGGGGGGACAACTGGCTCGAAGCTCATTAAAGTATTTGTTAACAATCTGATTTTCAATTATTTAAGCCTTATGATGATATATTTTTCATCATGAGGCTTAAAGATTTTGAACAAAAAATACAAAACAATAGGGTAGGGGAGGGGACCTATTGGGTGAAAAGCCGTTAGAAAAAGGCGATTAGCACAAAATAACACCTCTTCAGACACATATTAGAAGAAAAATGCGTAACTTCGCAGCGAAAAATCAACAGAAGACAAAAAATGGCATTAAAATGTGGTATCGTGGGCTTGCCCAATGTAGGCAAATCCACACTTTTCAATTGTCTGTCGAGCGCCAAGGCACAAGCCGCCAATTTCCCGTTCTGCACCATTGAGCCCAATGTGGGCGTGATAACCGTACCCGACGAGCGACTGGGCCGTCTGGCTGAGATTGTACATCCCGGACGAATCGTTCCCGCCACCTGCGAGATTGTAGACATCGCCGGACTGGTGAAAGGCGCCTCTAAAGGAGAAGGTCTTGGCAACAAGTTTCTTGGCAACATCCGTGAGACCGACGCCATCATCCATGTGCTGCGCTGTTTCGACGACGACAACATCACCCATGTAGATGCCACCATCGACCCCATACGCGACAAGGAAATCATCGACACAGAGCTCCAGCTCAAAGACCTGGAAACCATCGAGTCGCGCCTCTCGCGCCAGGCCAAGGCCGCAGCCGCCGGCAACAAGGATGCCAAGGTAGAGCTCAAGGTGCTCGAGGCCTACAAGGAAGTGTTGGAAAAAGGCCTCAACGCCCGCACCGTGACCTTCGACAGCAAGGAAGAGCAGCAGGCCGCCCACGACCTGTTCCTGCTCACCGCCAAGCCCGTACTGTATGTATGCAATGTTGACGAGTCGTCGGCCAAGGACGGCAACGACTATTCCCGCCGTGTGGAGGCCGTGGCCAAGGAAGAAGGTGCCGAGGTGCTCGTCATAGCCGCCAAGACCGAGGAAGACATCGCCAGTTTTGAGAGCTATGAAGACAAGAAACTCTTCCTCGACGAGCTGGGGTTGGAAGAGAGCGGTGTGAACCGCCTCACGAAGAAAGCCTACGCCCTGCTCAACCTGCAGACCTTCATCACGGCAGGCGAGATGGAAGTGAAGGCCTGGACCTACCGCAAAGGCTGGAAAGCCCCGCAGTGCGCCGGTGTGATACACTCCGACTTTGAGAAAGGATTCATCCGTGCCGAGGTCATCAAATACGACGACTATATCCACTATGGTTCAGAAGCTGCTGTGCGCGAAGCCGGCAAGCTGTCGGTGGAAGGCAAGGAATATGTGGTGCAGGACGGCGACATCATGCACTTCCGCTTCAATGTATAGACCCAAACACCCCCGTTCATGATTAGTCAACTGCTCTATATCGTATGGAATCCCGACGAGACGGCCCTGCAGTTGGGCTCGCTCTCCATCCGCTGGTATTCACTCTGCTGGCTCATCGGCCTGTTGCTGGCCTATCTGCTCGTTCACAAGCTCTACAAAGAGCAGAAGATAAAAGAAGAGTATTTCGACCCCCTCTTCATCTATTGCTTTCTCGGCATTCTGGTGGGTGCCCGTCTGGGCCATTGCCTGTTCTACGAACCCGGCTATTTCCTGAGCAGCGGCGAGCACATCATTGAGATGTTCCTGCCCATCCACAAGATAGACGGCTCCTGGAAATTCACCGGCTATGAGGGGCTGGCCTCACACGGCGGCACACTGGGCCTCATCATCGCCCTGTATCTCTATTACCGCAAGACCCATCTCAACCTGTGGACCGTGCTCGACAACATCGCCATTGCCACGCCCGTGACGGCCTGTTTCATCCGCCTGGGCAACCTGATGAATTCGGAGATAATAGGCAAGGTGACCGATGTACCCTGGGCTTTCTACTTTGTCAACGCCGGCCCCGAGTTGGGTGTCGACCCGCGCCATCCCGGTCAGCTCTACGAAGCCATCGCCTATCTCATTTTCTTCTTCATCGGATGGTATCTCTACCGCAGGCGTCCTGAGAAGGTGGGCACGGGATTTTTTTTCGGTCTCTGCCTCACCCTTATCTTCACGGCCCGTTTCTTCATAGAGTTCACCAAGATCAACCAGGTGGATTTTGAGAATAGTCTGCCGCTCGACATGGGTCAGCTGCTCAGCATTCCCTATATCGTGCTCGGAATTGTGTGCATGATAGGTGGAAAATGGATGAAGGGAGTGAAAAAATAATCACTCCCTTCATCGCTCATTTCATTTTACTTACCTACTATTTTCTGTATCTCATGCAGTTTGTTGAGTGCTTCAAGCGGCGTGAGATTATTGATGTCGATACCCATCAGCTCATCGCGCACCATGCTGAGCATAGGGTCGTCGAGCTGGAAGAAGCTCAGCTGCATGCCCTCTCGGGTCTGGGCGATGTTGTCCACCTGCGGTTTGCCCACAGCGCCCACGCCGTTGCTGTCGGCCTCCAGCCGCTTCAGAATGGTGTTGGCCCTTTTCACGATGCTCTTGGGCATGCCGGCTATCTCCGCCACATGAATACCGAAAGAGTGCTCCGAACCGCCTCTTTCCAGTTTGCGCAGGAAGATTACCCTGTTGTCCACCTCCTTCACACTCACATTATAATTCTTGATACGGGCGAAATGCTTCTCCATCTCGTTCAGCTCATGATAGTGGGTGGCAAAGAGCGTGCGTGCCCTGGCCCGCGCGTGCTCGTGCAGATACTCCACGATGGCCCAAGCTATCGAGATGCCGTCGTAGGTAGACGTGCCGCGGCCCAGCTCATCGAAGAGCACCAGCGAGCGCGGCGACACATTGTTCAGGATGTTGGCCGCCTCGGTCATCTCCACCATAAAGGTCGACTCACCCTGTGAAATATTGTCGGAGGCGCCCACACGGGTGAATATTTTGTCCACCAAACCGATTCTCGCGCGCTCTGCGGGCACGAAGCTGCCTATTTGGGTAAGGAGTACGATGAGGGCCGTTTGTCGCAGCAGAGCCGATTTACCGGCCATATTCGGGCCCGTGATGATAATAATCTGCTGGTTGTCGCTGTCGAGCCGTATGTCATTGGGCACGTATCGCTCATCTATGGGCAGTTGGGTCTCGATGACCGGATGTCTTCCCTGCACGATATCAATTACGTCGGATTCGTCGATGACGGGCCGCACATAGTGGTGCTGTTCGGCCACCAGTGCGAAAGAGAGCAGGCAGTCGATGCGCGCTATGAGGCTGGCATTGGTCTGGATGGCCGGGATATAGTCCTGCAGCGCCACCACCAGTTCGTTGAACAGTTGCGTCTCGAGCGCCAGAATCCGGTCCTCGGCACCGAGTATTTTTTCCTCATATTCCTTCAGTTCCTGTGTGATGTAGCGCTCGGCCTGCGCCAGCGTCTGTTTTCTCACCCATTCGGCCGGCACCTTGTCCTTGTAGGTGTTGCGCACCTCGAGGTAGTAGCCGAACACATTGTTGTAGCCTATCTTCAGCGAACTGATGCCAGTGAGTTCCGACTCTCTCTCCTGTATCTTGAGCAGATAGTCCTTACCGCTGTAGGCGATGGAGCGCAGTTCGTCGAGCTGTGCGTTCACCCCGTTGTTTATCACATTGCCCTTGTTCACGAGCAGGGGAAGGTCGGGTTTTAGCTCGCGTTGTATCCGGTCGCGTATCAGCACGCAGGGGTTGAGTTGCTCACCCAATCGGAGCAGCACCTCGTTGTCGGTCTGCTCACAGGCTTTTTTCACCACCTCCACGGCCTGCAGCGCCACCTTGAGCTGCATCACCTCACGCGGCGACACGCGTCCCACGGCCACTTTCGAGATGATACGTTCCAAGTCGCCCATCTGGTGAAACTGCTCATCGAGCAACTCGCGCAAATCGGGCTCCTTGAAGAAATACTCCACCACCTCATGGCGCTCGGTGATGGGCTGCACATCCTTGAGCGGGAACATCATCCAGCGCTTCAGCAGTCGGCTTCCCATGGGGGTCGACGTCTTGTCAATCACCTGCAGGAGCGATGAGCCCTCATCGTGCATGGTATCCAGCAGTTCGAGCGAACGGATGGTAAATTTGTCGAGCCGCACGTATTTTTCTTCCTCAATACGGGAGATAGAAGTGATATGGCCCAGTTGGGTATGCTGGGTGAGCTCGAGATACTGCAGGATGGCCCCTGCGGCCACCACGCCGTTGCGCAGATGGTCCACCCCGAAGCCCTTCAGCGTCTTGGTCTGGAAATGCTTCAGGAGTTTCTGCCGGGCAGTGGCCTCGGTGAACACCCAGTCGTCGAGTTCGAAAATGCACAGTTTGTTGCCGAAGTAGCGTTCAAAGTCATTTTTCCTGGAACGGTCGTAGAGCACCTCCTTCGGTTGGAAGTTGCCCAACAGTTTCTCCACATAGTCGTAGGTACCCTCGCCGGTGAAGAACTCGCCGGTGGAGATGTCAAGGAAAGCCACTCCGCATGCCGTCTTGCCGAAATGAACAGCACAGAGAAAATTGTTTTCTTTATAGTTGAGCACATTGTCGCTCATGGCCACACCCGGTGTCACCAGTTCGGTGATACCTCGTTTTACCAGTTTCTTGGTGAGTTTAGGGTCTTCCAACTGGTCGCAGATAGCCACCCGCCGTCCGGCGCGTATCAGTTTGGGCAGGTACGTATCGAGTGCGTGGTGCGGAAATCCGGCCATCTCTGTCGTGCCGGTGCTCGCCCCGTTGTTCCGTCGGGTCAGGGTGATACCCAATATTTTGGAGGCGGCCACCGCATCCTCGCAATACGTCTCATAGAAGTCGCCGCACCTGAAGAGCATGAGCGCATCGGGATGTTTAGCTTTCAGGCTGAAAAACTGCTGCATCATAGGGGTCAGCCCCTTTTCTTTTTTGGCCATAAGAAATGATTGTTTTGAGCGATGCAAAGTTAGCAAAAATTTCCCATACTGCAAGATGAAAAAACATGCTCACTCATATATCCTCCAAAAACCCGACGACCTGAACAAATTCATCAACGAACAGATGGCAAAAGCAAAGAAAAAGCTCTTTGTCAAATCACTTTCCACTCCTCCACGCAGCGTTTTTGGGTGGAGAAGTTCACACCAATCTTAAACAGCCTACGCGGGTCGGCGGCATACGACAGGGCATAGCCGCGTGTTTCTATCTGAGAGAGAGCCTCGTCGGCGCTCTTGTCTAGTTTAAACTCGAAGATGTAGATGTAGTCGGCCGTGCGCACCACCATGTCAGTGCGGCCGTCGCTTGTGGCGTGCTCCACCTCCACATAGAGCCCCAGCAGGCGGAAGAAGAGGAACAGCACGTTCTGAAAATAAAGTTCGCTGTCTCCAACAATGCGGTAGTCAGTGTCGGCGAGCATCGCTGAGAGTCGAGTCATAAAAGCCTCGGCATCGCCCGTCTCCACCTCTCTGACGAACCGACCAATGGAAAACTGTGTGCTCTCGGGTCGGACATTGCTGTAGAAAGGCACAAGAAACCGCACGAAACCCCGCTCCACTTCTTCATTGGGAAACCCCAGGCGGTAAGTCATGAACCGGCGGTCGTAACCCTTGATAGTGAGATAACCCGATTGGTAGATTACCGGAAGGGGATTCACGCGCATAGAGTCGACACTGCCCAGCAAGTCGGACGACACTTCCTCCTCGACCAGGTTGTTCAGGTCATAGTGCGTGCTCTTGAGCACATTCACCAGCAGTGTAGGCGTACCTGTCTCAAACCAGTAGTCGCCAAACTTGCGCTTGCTGAGCGTGTTGATGACACTGAAGGGATTGTAGAGTCCCACGGTATCCTCACAGAAGTGGTAGCCGTCGTACTGCCGCCGCAGCATGGCATAGCACTCCTCTTTCTCCATGTGGTTGGCCTCGGACAACTTACCCACCTCACTGTCGAAATAAGAGTGTATTTCCTCCTCTGTGAGGCCGCAGATATTGTGAAATTTCCCCCACATAGAAATGTCGTCGAGATTGTTGAGGTCGCTGAAGACACTTACCTTCGACAACTTTGTCACACCAGTGAGCAGGGCGAACCGGATGTAGCGGTCACTGCTTTTGAGCACACCATAGAAAGCTTTGAGCATGCTGCGGTACTCGTCGGCCAGTTCTTCATTGTCGAGCGTCTGCACCATCGGCTTGTCGTACTCGTCGACAAGCACCACCACGCGCTCGCCCGTCTGCTCACAGGCTCGCCGTATGATGCCCGAAAAGCGTGAGGCTGCCGTGTCTTCGGATGGATTACGACCATATATTTCCTCCCACAGCAGGAGATAACGGTTGAGAATGGAGTCGAGGTCAGAGCGCTGTCGGTAGCGTTCGGCGTTAAGGTCGAGGTGCAGCACAGGGTAGGTCTTCCATTGCTGTTCCAGCGAGGTGATGGCCAGACCTTCGAAGAGCTCGCGCTTACCTTGAAAATAAGCTTCGAGGGTGGATATGAGCAGCGACTTTCCGAAGCGCCGTGGACGGCTCAGGAAGTAATAGCTTCCAGTATTGGCCAATTCCCACACCAAGGCGGTCTTATCGACATAGGCAAAGCCATCCTGCCGCAATTTTTCAAAATTCTGCACCCCAATGGGATATAATATCCTCTTTTCCATAACTCGCGGTTTATGCATGGCAAAGATAGTGCAAGGCAAGTGGAAAACCAAACAAAAAACGAGTTTTTTTACACTAAACCCCTCCCTTGAGGATGCCTGGTGTCATAACTTGTAACAAGTTACACAAAAAAGTATGGGGCATAGTATTTTTTCATACTACGCCCCACGCTTGGTTGCTTTTCTTACTCTTTGGTAAGCCAGATGTAGAAAAGATTGGACGTATTGTATTTTTTGATAGTGTGCTCACCCGCCTCAAGGGTTACGCTCAGTTCCCAGTGGTCGCCCACAAATACGGCGGTAGAAGCAGCGTAATTAGCACCGTCTACTTTTATGTCATGACCATCTGTGATGCTGAAGGCCAGCTTGAGCGTGCTTTTCTCGGTTGAGGTGAAAGAGACAACCGTCTTGCTCTCCATTTTTAGACAGTCTGTATACACCGTACCGTCTATCGTGACAGAACCCTTGCTGTTGCTGTATTTGCCGTTTTCTATTGTAAAGAAGTTGTTGGAAGGAACTTTGCCCTGGAAATGGCAGGTGATGGCATCGTCCTGGGTCTGTCCGCCTTCGCCTCCTTGACCGCCTTCGCCACCCTCACCCGGGTCACCGCCTTCACCGCTGGAGCCATTCTCATCGCCGAAGATGCCCACCAGTGACGACGCATAGCCCATGAGTGCAGACTTCAACGCTTCATCCACTTTATCATCCTTATCGGCAGCATCGGTGAACGTCCATTTGAAGTCGCCGTGGTTCAAGCGTCCTGCGCCGTACCATCCAACCACTTTTGCCGGCACATCGGCAGCCTCATCGGCCGTGTAGCTGTACATCAGACCCGCGGTGGTGTCGAAGTTGTTGTAGCTTCCGCCGCCCTGCAGCGCTTTTACCGTGGCCGGCACCTGCTCCTCGCGGCTCTGCGCCTCGAAAGCATCGAAATGGACGCTGGTGTCTATACCGAGCGAGGCAGCCGCCACCATCTTGCCTTTGGTGAGCATGGAAGAGGCATTGTAGGGCCAATACGAACTAGTGGCGCCGGTGATGACATTGCCGTACGACTTGATGCTGCCACCGTCCTCATCGCTGAAAGTGCCGTTGTCGGAATTGTAAGTGCCCGTGCCGGCATACAGGTCATTGCCCTGCATGGAGGTGAGCATCGGGAACTTGCAGTTGCGGAAGTAGTTGCCCTCCACAAACACGCTGCTGCCCGTAGTGGCGCCCACACCATATTTGGAGTTGCCGTCGAAATAGTTGTTCCACACATGCACGCTCATCACGCGCACACGCGGATGGCGCGAGTCGCTGTGGTCGAACCAGTTGTGGTCGTAGCTGATATAGTTGGGGCCGTTCTCCTTGGTCATTCCGCAGAGCGACGACTTGCCGGCATCCCAGAAATGGTTGTAGGCTACGGTGATATACTGCGAGTTGCCTTTCACGTCGATAGACCCGTCGCCCTTTTTCTGATCACTATCACTGCCTGGCTGCCCGTAGAAGATGTCGATGTGGTGCACCCAAACATTCTTGTTGTCCGTATCGATGGAGATGGCATCGTCCATAAACATCATGACGGCGAAATTGCGCAGTTCCACACTGCGTGCCCCATGCAGCAGGAAACCGAAATTCTTGATGGTGGCATCGTCGCCGATACCCTCAAAGGTCATATTCAGCTCATTGTCCTTGTTGCTCTTCACCTGCAGGCCCTCGGCAGAGCTGCTGATATGGTCCAGGTCGCTCAGGTCGATGGTGCCGATGAAACGGAAAGCGATGGGCGTGGAGTCGTAGCCCTTGAGATAATTGTCGAGAATGGTCTGCAGACCCACACTGGTGGTGGTGGCGCCGCTGGAGCTGGTTATCACGTCGCAGGTCACGGTCTTGGCCGTATTGGCGGTGACATAGAGCACCCGGGCGCCGCTCTTGAGCGAGCCGTCGTGGTTGTAGGCTCCCACACCCTCTGAATGGTTGAGGAAAGCGAATCCGTCGCGCTGATAGTTGATTACCTCCATATCGGCCGCCTCGCCGCTGGCGCTCATTTCAGCCCCCTCGCTGTCTACGGCTATCACCTTCATGGAATAGGAGCCGCTGACGAGTCCCACCACATCGGCGCGTCCGTAGGTACCGTAGTTGCGCACCAGCTGCTCATCTATCTTGGTATAGTCGACATATCGGCCACCTTTCACATACACATGGTAGCTCTCTGCACCCTCCACAAGGTTCCATTTCACATAAGCCGTCTCGTACCATCCGCGGGCCTCGGTTATCTCGATCCCGTTGTCGGTCACCACACCCTCGGGAATCTCGGCCAGCGGTTTGGAGAAGGAGATGTTGCGCACGGAGCCATAGAACACATCCTGCTCATTCTGCTTGGTGCTCACCGTGACGGTCGACTTCTCCTTGTTCACATCCACACGGCTCAAGTCGTCCGTGTTGTAATAGAGAATATTGCTGTTGTCGAGCGACACCTGCATCTGCCGCGCATTGAAGTCCTTACCCACGTTGTGGCTGTAGGCATCCTGGTAGGTGTCAGTGGTGCTGCCCTGGATGGAGGTAGGCACACCAGTGACCGACAGGTTGTAGATATAGATACCGCCCCCGTTGGGAGTGAGGGTCACTTTTCCGTCGGCCTCCACGATACCGGTGGCCTTGGTGCGGGAAGTGGTCTTCTCAAAACCCTCCATATTGCTCAGGTTGGTGGCCGTGATGCCACGGGCAGTACTGCTGCTGGAAGTGGCGAACTCCACCGTCAGTTCCTGGCCCTTCTTCAGATTGGGAATAATCACCGTCACCTTGGCGCCGTTGGCCCACATACGGGCGTCGCTGCCCAGTCCGAAGCGCACACTGCCATTACTGGCATCGGCCGTGGTGGTGAAAAGCAGGCCCTGGGTGATGGTCAGTTCCGCGCCGTTGGCCATGAGCGGCGCCTCCGTCTGTGCAGCGGTATACGACCAGCGGTCCTTGCTGCTGTCCTTTATCCAATTACTGTCCTGACCCATATTGGTCTGGTCGCCGCTGCCGAGACTGGTGAAATCCCAGGCCGACTGTGCATAACCGTTTCCCAGGCCCATAAAGGCCATGAAGAGCATAAGTAAACCTGATAATATAGTATGTTTTCTCATAATCTTTTGTCTCCTTTAATCATTCATGTCCCATACTTCAAAAATACTCACCGCCTGGTCGTCGCCGTTGCCTTCTCCCTCTTCCATCGCGATTCCGCTCTTTCCACCATTTATGGTGATGGAAAATTCCATAATATTGATGGTGACGGCGCACACATGCTCTATCTGAGGTGTGATATATTGTTTCTTCATACAGCGCACTCTTTATTATTTAACAACCACTTTTCTACCATTCACAATATAGACACCCTTGGACAGACCCACGGTCGAATGGCCCACCAACTGTCCGCCCAGACTGTAGACACCTCTGTTGCCCTGCACGCGCTCAAAACTCACACCCTCTATACCGAGCAAATCATTGTCGATAGAGAAAGAGGTGACACTGCTTTCGCTGTTCAGGGCAGCAAGATAGGCATGGAAAGGCTTGATGGTGTTTCCGGCTGCCAGTTTTTTTACTTTGTTGCCGTTGGCAAAGTAGTAGATATTGCCTTCGGGCACCTCATCGAGAATGGTGCCCACAAAATGGTATCCCACACCCAGCATCGTATTGCCCGACACCAGATTGCTGAGCGTGATGTCCTGCAAGGTAAACTCGGCCACTTCCTCGGCAGGCTGTATGAGATAGGGTATGCCGCAGAGCATGCTCTCCACCATGTTGAAATTGACATTCTTGTCACTCTCCACATCAAACTCTGCTACCATGGTTCCCTCGCCGAACACCTCGGCAATGGCAGCCGCCGGCATGTCGAAAGGCAGGCAGATGGTGTTCCACTGGTCTTTCTTGAGAGAGCGCACCACATGGACATTGACCAACCGCTTGCCGAATGTCTTCAGGGTGGAGAGATTGTCGAAGCCGTCGGCCTCGCTGAGCTTTGCCGTATAGCCGAAAGAGATCTGCACATCACTTATGTCTTCAGTCTGAGAAGACCCGTCGGCATAGGAAAGCGTCACCCTATCACCAGCAAAAACAATGCTGGTGGCAAAGTTGTTCACATTCGTTCCAGCCACAGTGACGGTCTCTTCAGTGTCGGCCAGCAGGCTCAAAGAGAAACAGGCCAGCAACAGGGAAAAATAGGTTCGTAGTTTCATTTTTCTTTATTATATAATACAAATTATTACGTAACGTGTTGAAAGTAAGATGTTTTAGAGCGGCAAAGTTAGTCAAAATACTTATCATTTCAGAATAAAAACCATTTCATATACTTAACAAAATACGAAAACGTTTGCGGCAGTGAGAATAGTTTTCCACACCCGATTGTGGAAAACTTGTGTAAAAGCGTGGGATAACCAAAAACACAGGTGTTGATAACCGAAGACCGACTGCCAGGGTGGGATAAAAAAGGGCAACAGCATACTTTTTCCTCATTTTTTCAACGATTTTTGGTGAGAAAAAGATATAAAGTTATTAATTTTGCAACAGATATCAGAAATGTGCATAAAGTGGAAAAGAAGCTGATTATCAGCAGGAAAATTTCCACACAATATGTGGATAAACAAGAATAGAGATATGGAAAACCAAAACACCAACTTTTTTAGCAAAAAGTTATGCACTTTTCCATAGCCTATCATCATCAACAAAGTATTTTTTAAAAAAAGAAAAACATAAAAATATAATGATATGGAGTTGAAAAAAGAATGGATAGCCCAGGGTTACATTGATGAGCCTGTGGAAGAAGGTATAGATTTGAAGAAAGCCATCCGCGATATGTGCCGTGAGAAAGACGCCATCATCCTGGCCCACTACTATACGCATGGAGAGATACAGGAGATAGCCGATTTCATCGGCGACTCGCTGGCGCTGGCCCAGAAGGCGGCCAAGACCACCGCCAAGATTATCGTGATGTGCGGTGTGCACTTCATGGCGGAGACCGACAAGATACTCTGTCCCGACAAACTGGTGTTGGTGCCCGACCTGAATGCCGGCTGCAGTCTAGCCGACTCCTGCCGGGCGGAAGACCTGCGCAAATTCAAGGAAGAGCATCCCGGCTATCAGGTGGTGAGCTATGTGAACACCACGGCCGCCGTGAAGGCCCTCACCGATGTGGTGGTTACCTCGGGCAATGCCAAAAAAATAATCGACACCTTCCCTCAGGACGCCAAGATTATTTTCGGCCCCGACTATAATCTGGGCAGCTATATCAACGCCGTCACGGGCCGCGACATGCTGCTGTGGCATGGCGGCTGCCATGTGCATGAGCGTTTCTCGGTTGATGAGATAGTGAAGTTGAAGGAGGCCCATCCCGCCGCCAAGGTGTTGGCCCATCCCGAGTGCAAGGGTCCGGTGCTTGCTGTGGCCGATGTGGTGGGCAGCACGGCCGTGTTGCTCAACTATGCCATTGCCCATCCCGAAGAGGAGTATATCGTGGCCACAGAGGCCGGTATTCTGCACGAGATGCGCCGCAACTGTCCCGACACGGTGTTCCATCCCGTTCCTCCCGAGATATCAGAGGGTGGGGTAGGCTGCAGCTGCAACGAGTGCGACTACATGAAGATGAACAGTCTGGAGAAAATTTACAATACGCTGAAGTATGAATGGCCTTCGGTCGATGTGGACAGTGAGATAGCCCGTGAGGCTGTGAAGCCCATCGAGCGCATGCTTTCGCTCAGCTAATTTCCTTTTTTCTGCCCCGCCATAAAAGGCAAATACCGGTAAATAAACCAGGTGATGGCGGTGGCTATGATATATACGGCTATGAAGGCGGTTACCACCCGGTAATAATGTCCTTCGTAGCCGTAGCCCGTTTTGTTCAGCACGAAGCTCACCAGGGTGGGTACGGCTCCGCAGATGAAGTAGTATACCAGGCTGTGGCATCCTGTCCAGCACACCATCCCTATAGGCCGCATCATTCGGCACAGCGACACGACGATATAGGCCGAGAGGCATCCGTCGGCCAGCAGCAGGATATAACTGCTGATGTGTATCGGTTCGGCCGTGAGAAACACACCGTTTCTGCATTCCATATATTTCATTATTATCCATAATAGAATAAGAATAAGTAGAATATATGATGATGCAGTGTGTATAACTTTCTCCTTCAGGTGGTAGAGATAGCCTAAATAGATGAAAATGAGAAACAAGAGGGCATTGGTCCAATGCCAAAAATAAGGTGGATAATGGTGGAAATCAGGGTAAAAAGCATTGATCAGCGCCATCAGAAAGAAAGCGGCGCAACAGAGTGTGGATAAAACAGCGGTTTTTCCCTTGGTTATCCACAGCAGCAGGGAAAAAATAAGCTCTGCCGTAATCAGCGTGGCCACAAACCAGGATGCCTGACCGGTGAGAATGTCAGTCAGTGTCTGCAGTGAAACCGGTGTGTGGTGAAACAGATGCTTGGGCAGGGCCAACAGGGCGGTGAAGATGAAATAGGGCACCACCAGGCTGCGCACCACAGCTTTCAATTTGTAGACCGGCGAGAAGGTCTTTCCCTCTTTATAAAAGAGGTATCCGGAAAGGAAGAAGAAGATGATGAGCGCATTCTCCACATACACCACATAGGGAACGATGTCATGGCCGGCATAGTACATTTCGGTGTGGAAGAACAGTATGGCCATCATACAGAGCCCACGCGCCATGTCTATCCATTGCTTTCTGGCAGGCTTCGCAGTGTCCATTTTATCTCACGATGGCTATTTTGCACACGGTGCCCTTTTCACCCTCGTCAGTGGCCGTCTGCACCATGTATACCCCCGAAGCCACCTTATGGCCGTTGGTATCGCAGCCGTCCCAGGTGAACGTACCGCCGTTGCTCTTGCCCTCGCGCACCAGTACGCCATGAGCCGTCACAATCTTCACATCGGCATTGTAGGAGAGTCCCACGACGGTAATAAGGCCGGTGTAGTCGGGTTTTACCGGATTGGGATAGGCATAGACATTGTCCTTGGTCATCTCGTCGCTGGTGCTGCTGGCATCGCTCATATAGCTGCACAGTCCTTTGTCGGTGCTTATGAACACCTCGCCCGTCTTGTCGTTGATGGCTATCGACTCGATGATATTGGAGAGCAGGTTGCTGTTGGTGGCGGTGAAGTTTTCCAGTTGCACCATATTGTCGGCACTGATGAGATACACTCCGTTGCCGTTGGTGCCGAACCATTTTCTGTTGCCGCCGTCGATGGCCATACAGCTTATCTCCACCCCGCTGAGCAGGTAGTCGGCAAAGTTGGTGCCGTCGTTGCGGGGCACCTTTATCTGCTGCAAGGGGGCATTGGAGCCTTCGCTCAGGTCGGAGGCGGGCAGCTGCAGCGGTCCCACATTGGTGCCTATCCAGATATTGGCGTCCTTGTCTTCGGCGATGCATTTCACACCGTTCACATTCTCCACGGTGGTTCCGTCCTGGTTCACGAAAGGTATCTGGTAGTAGTTGAGTGCGTCGGTTTTCGGGTCGAAGCAGTAGAACGACGACACCCACCAGTGGTTGTTGACGAACCACAGATAGCCTCTGCTGTCGAGAATCATGTCTTTCATGGCATAGAGGCTGCGGTTGGTGTTTTTCACCATGATAATGCTGTTGTGGTGCGACTCCCAGGTCTTGTCGGCCTGCAGTTTCAGTATCGACTCGCTGTCCGACTGGCTGTTGAGGCACCACAGGTTGCCTTCCTTATCGAATTTTATACCGCTTACGATGACATAGTTTTTGTTGTTGGGCTCATTGGGGATGGCGGAGGTGAGCGGACTGTTGTCGACGGTGAAATGCTGTTTCAGCTCACCGTTCAGGTATTCATAGAGTCCGGTCCGTCCGCCGGCGAACACATGGTCGGGATTGGCGGGGTCTATGTCGAGGCAGTTAAGGTCGATGAAGGTATAGCCTGTCTGCGGCAGCGTCTCGTTGTTGTAGAGGGTCCATTCACCGTTTTCCAGTACCTGGATGACCGGTTTCCTACGCAGTTCGGCAAACTGGCTGAAACCACCTCCGCAAGTATAGAGCTTGTCGTTGTAGAATTTCATGAATCCGAAGTAGTTGTAGGCCGGTCCGTCGGGGTTGAGGTCGGTTCTTACGGCTACGAGTTGGTTGTTCTCTATATTGAGCGAGTAGAGTTTCTGGTTGTCCTGGTTGCTCCAGTAGCAGTTGTTTTTCAGGTCGTAGGCGAAGGCCTGCAGGTTATGGTCGGGCACGGCCATGTCGGTTTTATTGGTCAGGCTCTCGATGATGTAGAGATGATGGGGCTGTGTAAGGATGATTTTCCCGCCGGTGAGGTGGCAGTAGTTGAAATACGGCTGATAATTCAATTTCCATTCGCCGTTTTCATAGACATACATCTTTCCGTTGGTGAGGGCGATGAGATGGCTGTCGAAGACGAACAGCCGTTCGGCGGTGATATCAGTGCAGGCCGTCCAGTTGGCTTTGTCGAGAATGTTTTTCTTGGTGTCGCCCTGCCATATTCCTCCGTCTTTGAGCGCGGCATAGACATACTGTCCGAAGACGGCTGTAGAGGCGATGTTCTTGTCGAGGTTGTAAGAGTTGCTTATCTCTGCCTTGGCCACATTGAGCTGTACGATGCCGAAGGCGGTGGAGATATAGGCATACGGCCCGCTGATGTCGACCTGGTTGATGGTTTTGTCGGTGGTCATGCTCTTGCTGTAGTAGGCAGAGACATTCACCACCTCGCCGTTGTCGTCGAGCAGGTCGATGTTGTAGTTGTCGTAGACGATAACGAGCCGCTTGGCCGCCTCGCAGTAGGCGATATAGCTGATGCTGCAGTCGTTGAGCACGTTCATCTTGTCGTAGGTCTGTATGCTGTTGTCGGCGTTGTTGTACGAGTAGAGTCCTTTGCTGCTCAGTACATACACCTTGTTTCCGGCACATTCTATCTGGGTGATGTCGCCATAGGCCTGATAGTTGTTCCACGAGCCGATGGGAGCGGCGGCGGCCTGTGACGCGAAAACGACGAGTGTGAGTACGAAAAGATAAAAGCGCTTCATGATGCTGCGAAATGGTTTTACGGTTCTTCTTGCTGATGGAGAAACGCCCTCAGGGCTTCCACAGCCCGTGCCCGGTGCGAGATTTTGTTCTTTATCTCCATGCCCAGTTCGGCAAAGGTCTGGTCGTAGCCGTCGGGTTGGAAGATGGGATCATAGCCGAAGCCCTCGGTTCCTCTTTTCTCGCGGATGATGCTGCCGTTGACAATGCCTTCGAAGAGTTTTGTCACAGTTTTCTCTCCATCTATGAGTAGTAACGCAATAACGGTGCGGAATCGTGCCTTCCGATTGTTATTTTCTGCTAATTCGGCCAGAAGTTTCCGCATATTGGCTTCGCTGTCGTGTCCCTCGCCGCCGGCGTAGCGGGCCGAGAAGACGCCCGGTGCCCCGTTCAGGGCATCGACTTCCAGTCCGGTGTCGTCGGCGAAGCAGCTCAGGTGATAATGGTCGAAGACATACTGCGCTTTCTGCAGGGCATTGCCCTCGAAGGTGTCGGCCGTCTCGGGTATGTCGGCATGGCATCCGATATCGCTCAGCGAGAGCACCTCATACTGGTTGCCCAGTATCTGCCTTATCTCGGAGAGTTTATGTGAGTTGTTGGTTGCGAATACTATTTTCATTGGTCTTTTTCTTTTTTACTCTTACTTTCATTTCGTCGAATCCCTCGCCGTAGACACCGATTACGCTGCTTTGGCTCACAAAGGCGTTGGGGTCGATGGCTTTGATAAGGCGGAATATGCTCACACTCTCTCTCTTACGGGCCAGGATGCAGAGCACCTTCATGTCGCGGCCTGTATACCACCCATGACCATCGAGAATGGTCACACCGTGGTTCATCTCCGTGCCGATGGCATTGGCTATCTCCTGGTATTTCTGTGAGAAGATGAAGAACTGCACCGACTCGCGCCGTGAGTTCATCACATAGTCGAGCATGAAGTTTTCTATTACCATGGTGCAGATGCCGAACACGGTTTTGGAGGCGGCGTCGATCACGTTGAAGTCGCGCGTCAGGATGAACATGGGGAAACTGCTGCCGATGATGACGATATCCACCAGTATGAGCACGGTACCGAGCGACATGTTTCTGTATTTGTTCACCACGGCGGCCACGATGTCGGTGCCGCCGGTGCTGCCGTTGTTGAGGAAGACGATGGCAAGCGACGATCCCGTCATGCAGCAGCCTATGATGAGCGACATGAAGTCCTGGTCGCCCAGCAGTTTGATCATGGTACCGTCGGTCTGTGTGATGACATCTTGCGCCACACCGAGCATGAGCGAGAGGGCAAAGATGGCATACACGGTCTTCACCAGGAATTTCCATCCCAGCACTTTGAGTGCCAGTATGAGGAGGAGCGCGTTGATGATGAAGTAGGTATACATGATGGGTATGCCGTGGCCGCCACCGTTGGTGGCATAGAAGATGATGGCCGAGATACCGGTCACGCCGCCGGTCACTATCTCATACGGCAAGAGGAAGAAAGTCCAGCCTACTGTGTAAAGCAGAAGGCCAAGGGTTATAAAAATATAATCCTTGGCTTCATTGATAATCTGCTTTTTTTCTATGTTGGTGTTCATTTTATCACTACGTTGACAATGCGTTTGGGTACGATAATCACCTTGACCACATTCTTCTCACCAATGTATTTGATGGAACGTTCGTCGGTTCTCACGGCGTTTTCGATGGTTGCATTGTCAGCGTCGGCGGGGAACTGCATTTGGAAACGGGCTTTGCCGTTGAAGGAGATGGTGAGCTGCATCTGGCTCTCCACCAGGTATTCCTCTTTCCATTCGGGCCACTGGGCGTCGCATACGGAGCCTGCCTCGCCCAGCTGCTGCCACAGTTCCTCGGCCATGTGCGGGGCGAAGGGAGCTATGAGCACCACGAGCGTCTTGAGCAGGTCTTTGTTGGTGCACTTCAGCTGTCCGAGTTCGTTCACACAGATCATGAAGGCCGAGATGGCTGTGTTGTAGGAGAAATTCTCTATGTCCTGGGTCACTTTCTTGATCAGTTTGTGCACGCTCTTGAGCATGTCGGGGGTAGCCTGTCCGTCGAGGGCGATGAGCTGGTCGGAGGCATTCTTGCCGGAGCCGTAGAAGAGTGCCCAGAATTTCTTCAGGAAGCGGTGGCAGCCGTCTATGCCGTTGGTGTCCCATGGCTTGCTCTGCTCCACCGGTCCGAGGAACATCTCATAGAGTCGGAGGGTGTCGGCGCCGTAGCGTTCCACAATCATGTCGGGATTGACCACGTTGAACATCGACTTCGACATTTTCTCCACGGCTCTGCCGCACACATACTTGCCGTCTTCGAGGACGAACTCGGCGTTGGCAAATTCGGGTCGCCATTTTTTGAAAGCCTCCACATCGAGCACGTCGTTGTTCACGATGTTCACATCCACATGAATGGGTGTCGTGTTGTACTGGTCTTTCAGTCCGGCGCTCACGAAGAGGGGAGCCTTGTCGTGGTCGTCGCTGATGACGCGGTAGACAAAGGCGCTGGTACCCTGTATCATGCCCTGGTTGATGAGTTTCTGGAAGGGTTCTTCCTTGCACGACACACCATAGTCGTGGAGGAACTTGTTCCAGAAGCGGGAGTAGATAAGGTGACCGGTGGCATGCTCGGTACCGCCCACATAGAGGTCCACATTCTGCCAGTATTCATCGGCCTCGCGGCTCACGAGTGCCTCGTTGTTGTGCGGGTCCATGTAGCGCAGGTAGTAGGCGGAGGAGCCTGCGAATCCCGGCATGGTGTTGAGTTCGATGGGGAATACGGTGGTATCGTTGATGAGCGATTTGTCCACCACGGTCTCGCTCACGGTATCCCAGGCCCAACGGGTGGCTCTTCCAAGGGGAGGCTCGCCCGTCTCGGTGGGTTTGTACTCGTCGATTTCGGGCAGTTCGAGCGGCAGTTTGTCGGCCGGTATCATATAGGGCATGCCGTCTTTGTAGTATACGGGGAACGGTTCTCCCCAGTAGCGCTGGCGGGAGAAGATGGCGTCGCGCAGGCGGTAGTTCACCTTCACACGTCCCAGGTGGTGTTCGGCCACATACTTCTTGGTGGCTTCGATGGCCTCTTTCACGGTGAGTCCGTTGAGCGAGAAGTCCACATAGGGTGTGGCGTCCTTTCGGGGCGAGTTGCATACGATGCCCTCTTTGGCGTCGAAGCTCTCCTCGCTCACGTCGCAGCCTTCGATGAGTGGTATGATGGGCAGGTTGAAATGCTTGGCGAATGCATAGTCGCGCGAGTCGTGGGCAGGAACGGCCATGATGGCGCCGGTGCCGTAGCCAGAGAGCACATAGTCGCTCACCCAGATGGGAATGGCCTCGCCGGTGAGCGGGTTGATGGCCTTGGAGCCGGTGAAGACACCCGTCACGCGGCGGTCGGCTATACGGTCGCGCTCGGTGCGTTTCTTGGTGGCTGCTATGTAGTCATCGACAGCCTGCTGCTGCTCCGGGGTGGTCACTTTCTGCACATATTCGCTCTCAGGGGCCAACACCATGAAGGTGACACCGAACATGGTGTCGGCGCGGGTGGTGAAGATGGTGAAGTCGATGTCGCTGTTTTCCACGTGAAACACCACCTCGGCACCTTCAGAGCGTCCTATCCAGTTGCGCTGTGTCTCTTTCAGCGAGTCGGTCCACTGTATGGTGTCGAGTCCGTCGAGCAGGCGTTGTGCATAGGCCGACACGCGCAGGCACCACTGCTGCATCTTCTGCTGCACCACGGGGAATCCGCCGCGCACGCTCAGTCCGTCGACCACCTCGTCGTTGGCCAGCACAGTGCCCAGGCCGGCACACCAGTTCACCATGGTCTCGCCCAAGTAGGCTATGCGGTAGTTCATGAGCACCTGCTGCTGTTTCTTCTCCTCCCAGCTGTTCCATTCGTCGGCGGTGAAGCAGAGTTCCTCGGTCTGTGCCACATCGAGGCCCTCGGTACCTTTTTGGGCGAAATGCTCCACAAGGGTGCTGATGGGAAGTGCCTTACCAGCTATGTTGCAATAGTAGGAGTCGAACATCTTCTGGAAGGCCCACTGTGTCCATTTATAGTAGCCGGGGTCGCAGGTGCGCACCTCGCGGTCCCAGTCGAAGCAGAAGCCTATCTTGTCGAGCTGTTCGCGGTAACGGTTGATATTGTTCACCGTGGTGATGGCGGGGTGCTGTCCGGTCTGTATGGCATACTGCTCGGCGGGCAGTCCATAAGCGTCGTATCCCATGGGGTTGAGCACATTGAATCCCTGCTGGCGCTTGTAGCGGGCATAGATATCGGAGGCGATATAGCCCAGGGGGTGTCCTACATGAAGTCCGGCTCCCGACGGATAGGGGAACATATTGAGCACATAGAATTTCTTCTTGTTCTGGTCCTCTTTCACCTGATAGGTCTTCTGTTCAACCCATCTTTTCTGCCATTTTTTCTCTATTTCCCTGAAATTGTATTCCATTGATATATATTTTGATTATTGTCTAAATGCTTGAATGGCTGCAAAATTACTAAAATTCAAGGGGAGTGCAAAATAATCCTTGTTTATTTTGTCGGTAAAGTTGGAAAGCCCATGAATTTTGGTTACCTTTGAAAGCGGAAACAACAATGGGTCATAATCCGTTTTTGTGATGAGAAGAATTGTATTGTTTGCCGTTTTCTGCATGGGTATTTTTGGGGTAACCTATGGTCAGGAAGTGCCCGACAGCCTTATACCTGTTCTCCATGTCACGACAGTAGATGGAGAGATGCCCACCTGTGAGGTGACGCAGGCTCCCGAGGGATGCATCGGTGTGACGATAACGGGCAATGACTATGTACCGGGCCGTATGGTGATGACCTTTGAGGGCGATACCCTCTACGACTCGCAGGAATATGAGAAGGGCGTATCGGGCATGAGGATAAAGATACGCGGCAACAGCACGGGTGCCTATCTTGCCCAACATCCGTATAAGATAAAACTCAGCAAAAAAGACGACTTGCTGCTGCGCGGCGACAAGGCCTATCGCCATAAAGAATGGGTGTTGCTGAGTATGTATACCTGGAATGTGAGAATGTCGCACCAGGAGAGTAACACTTTGAATATCGCCGGCACGATGTTGAGCCGGCTCATGGGCATGGAGTGGGTGCCCTCCTATAGGTTCGTGCATTTGGTGATAAATGGCCAGTATCAGGGCATGTATTACCTGATGGAAACCGTCGACAGGGGCAACAGCCGAATTGACATCAGTGAAACGGGATTTCTGATAGAGCACGATGTTTTCTGGTGGAAGGAAGGGGTCTATTTCAAGACCCGCCGCCAGCGGGCCGCCACCGCCTTCACTTTCAAATATCCCGACGACAGCGATGTGACCGACTCCACACTCCAGGCGGTAAAAGGATATATGGAAGACTTTGAGGAGGCCCTTTACAGCGGCGGTGATATCGGTGCCTATATCGATTTTATGTCGTTTGCCCGATGGATACTGATACACGACTTGCTCGGCACCGATGATGCGGCCGGCAGCAACCGGTTTCTCTATAAAAACGACTTGGATGAGGGCGACCCTTTGACATCGAAGCTGATGATGGGCACCTTGTGGGACTTCGACTCCAGTTTCAGAAGCGATGGTTGGAGCTATCTGCACACTACCGACTGGTTTTATTATCCTCTTCTTTTCGGCCGGAGCGATTTTCAGCAGGCGTATATCGATTTGTGGCGCAGTGTGCGGGTTTATCTTCCTGAGGCCATAGAAAGCGGCATAGAGGAAGTGTGGCAGGCCTACGGCCCGGTCTTCGACGCCAGTATGGCTATTCACCGCACGGTTTATCCCAATGAGGGTAAAAACGATTTCCGGAGTCAGCTCGATGAGATACAGCAGAAGTTGATGGAAAGACTCCGTCTGCTCGACCGGTTGATGGAAGAATTGGAGAGCAGTGTGCAACATCCGGTAGAGAGTGGAAATATCCTTTCCATTACCGATATGGCAGGCTACAAAATAAAACCTGCCGACATACACAGGCTGCCGGCAGGTATCTATCTTGTGACTTACAGCGGAAACGGTACGAAGAAACTATTGGTCCGTTCCCGTCATTGATTATTTACTCCTACTCCCACTCGATGGTTGAAGGCGGTTTGGAGGAGATGTCGTAGCACACGCGGTTCACACCCCGCACCTTGTTGATGATTTCGTTGGAGACCTTGGCCATGAAGTCGTAGGGCAGATGCGCCCAGTCGGCGGTCATGGCGTCGGTGCTGGTCACGGCGCGGAGGGCGATGGGATGCTCGTAGGTGCGCTCGTCGCCCATCACACCCACGCTGCGCACAGTGGAGAGCAGAATGGTGCCCGCCTGCCATATCTGGTCGTAGAGCGACACCTCTATCTCGCCGTCCTCCATGTGGGCGGGAACACCGGCGGCCAGCACGCGGCGGGCCTCCTCGCCGGAGAGTTTCACTTTATAGTTGCGCAGACCATTGATGTAGATATGGTCGGCTTCCTGCAGCACACGCACCTTCTCGGGTGTGATGTCGCCCAGGATGCGTACGGCCAGGCCCGGTCCGGGGAAGGGATGGCGGGTGATGAGATGCTCGGGCATGCCCAGTTGGCGTCCCACGCGGCGCACCTCGTCCTTGAAGAGCCATTTCAGCGGCTCACACAGTTGCAGGTGCATCTCCTTGGGCAGTCCGCCCACATTGTGGTGGCTCTTGATTACCTTGCCGGTGATGTTGAGGCTCTCTATACGGTCGGGATAGATGGTGCCTTGTGCAAGCCATTTGGCTCCCTCTATCTTCTTGGCTTCGGCATTGAACACCTCTACGAAGTCGCGGCCTATGATCTTGCGTTTCTGCTCAGGATCGGTCACTCCGGCCAGGTCGGCGAAGAACTTCTCGCTGGCATCCACACCCACCACATTCAGGCCAAGGCACTCATAGTCGTGCATCACATCGCGGAACTCGTTTTTGCGCAGCATGCCGTGGTCTACGAAGATGCAGGTGAGCCGGTGGCCGATGGCTCTGTGCAGCAGCATGGCGGCCACGGAAGAGTCGACACCGCCCGAAAGACCCAGGATGACCTTGTCGTCGCCCAACTGGCTTTTCAGTTCGGCGATGGTGGTATCGACAAAGGAGGCGGCGCTCCAGTCCTGCTTGGAACCGCAGATGTCGACCACGAAGTTCTGAAGCAGCTGTGTGCCCTGCACGGTGTGGAACACCTCGGGATGGAACTGCACGGCCCATACGGGCAGATTTTCGGCGGCATAGGCGGCGAACTGCACGTCGTGGGTAGAGGCTATCACCTTGTAGCCCTCGGGCAGGGCGGTGATGGTGTCGCCATGGCTCATCCACACCTGCGACTGGGGCTCGAAGCCTTTGAAGAGCGGGTTGTGAGCGTCGAAGTTTTCCAAGCGGGCGCGGCCGTACTCGCGGGTGTTGGCTTTCTCCACCTTTCCGCCCTGGCTGTGCGAGATGAACTGGGCGCCGTAGCAGATGCCGAGCACCGGCAGCCGGCCGATAAACTGGCTGAGGTCTACCTTGAAGGCTTCAGGGTCATGCACCGAATAGGGTGAGCCGCTCAGGATGACACCGATGACCGAAGGGTCGTCTTTTGGAAACTTGTTGTAGGGCAGGATTTCGCAAAAGGTGTCCAGCTCACGCACTCTGCGGCCTATGAGTTGTGTGGTTTGTGAACCGAAGTCGAGAATGATGATTTTTTGCTGCATATATGGGTAGGGTTTTCAAAAAAAGTGTCAGAGCGAGTGCAGGAATTCTTCCGCCGCCTTCAGGGTGTCGAGTTTGCCCACGTCCATGAGGCGCAGGTCTTCTTTCACCACGCCTTTTATCTCCACCTGATGGCAGACGGAAAGATAGAAGTCGATGATGCCGAAGCGGTCGGGCCATGACTGCATATAGGGGAACAGGGTGGGAGAGAAGGCATGAATGCCGGAGAAGGCATAGCGGCGGCACTGGTCGGGGTCGAGGTCAGGATAAGGCGACTTCACCTCGCCCGTGAGCAAATTGGTCCATCCCACCAGCCGCATGTCGACGTCGAAGAGCAGTTGCCGTGAAGAGGGCCGGCTGCTCACCAGGAGAGCAGTCTTTCCTTCGGCCTTTTGGTAGAAACCGGTCAGGTCTACATTGCTCAGAATGTCGACATTGTGAATGAGGACGGGGCGGTCTGTCTGAAAGAGGGCGGAGGCCTTTTTCAGACCTCCTCCGGTGTCGAGCAGCAGGCTGCTCTCGTCGGAGACGTGCAGGTCAAGCGCAAAGGAATGCTCCTCCAGGTAGGAGATAATCTGTCCGGCAAAATGGTGCACATTGACCACCACGCGCGAGGCTCCGGCTTGCTCCAGGCGTTTGAGCACATGCCAGAGGAGCGGTTTTCCCGCCACCTCGACCAGTGCCTTGGGCATACGGTCGGTAAGCGGTTTGAGCCTGGTGCCCAATCCTGCCGCGAAAACCATCGCCTGCATGGCTGTAGAAGCATTGTCGGAAATCATGTGTGCAAAGTTACTTATTTTTTTTCAAAAACAGGCGGTTTGCATGGGGTTATTCACAGAAGGTTCTCATCGGGGCAAAAAAAGGGGGCACCGTCATCCCGACAATGCCCTTTTTTAATCTCCGTTAACCTGAGTTTTCAATCTGTTTAAACTTATGTGTCTACGTTAACTCAAAAGTATGAAAAACCTATCAATCTGAATCCTAAATTAATTGTCATGTGCAAAGATAATACAAAAAAACTGCAAATATATGATACTTTAATGCCATATATTTGCAGTTTCTTGCAATTAGCAAAAAACAAAGATTTTCTCCCAATTATTTAATTTTGGAAGTGATGTTGTTGCGCAGTCCCTTCGTATGGGTGAGATAGGCCTTCGCCACGCCGAAATTGAGTGTCATGTCTATTCTCACCGGCACATGGTTGGCGTCGTCGGTGGCATAGAGGCGGCCGAACTCCTTGTATTTTTTCTTATTCTTGTTCCACTCGGCGTAGGTGAACTTGAGGCAACGGTATTTCACGCCGTCGTCGCCTTTCACCGTTTCCTTGCCCTCATATTTCAGCTGGGCCGTGGTGACGTCTTTTCCGTCGGCGATGGGAAACTTGATTATCTTGCCTTTGGTCCATCCTGCGGTGTTGTAGCTGCGGGCACGGACAAAGATATTGAGCATGTCGAAGATGCACTCGTTTTTCTTCTCGTTCGACCACCGGTGCGTTCCGTCCTTGTGCTGTCGGTGCAGTTTCACCGAGCACTGCGAGCCTTTGTAAGAGTACCACACTTCATCGACCGTGTATTTTTCGCCTTCCTCGGCCCCTTTTCTGAAGTAGAGCGGCACCAGTGAGGGGGTGATATAGCTGGTGAGCGTATCGCGCATGATGAAGAATTTGTCGAGTTTTCCGTTACCCCTGGTGATGAGGCTGCACTTGAAGGCATCTTTTCCCTCATAGCGTGAGGCCTGTGTGGACATGGAGCCGGTACCCACCTTCACCCAGACAAATTTCCAGTTGTAATAGAGATTGTACGAGAGCACCTCGCCCGACTTGAAGGCCGTGTTCTCGAGTTCGCATTGGGCCATTGCCATGGATGGGACAAAAAGCAACAGCCATAGGATTACAGTTTGCAGATGTCTCATTTTGTAAAGGTTGATTTATCGTAGGGAATGCCCAGTTTACGTGCCCTTGTGGCATTTTGCTGGCGTATTTTTTTCTCTTTGTCAGGTTTCTGCTTGGTTATTTCCGCCCGCTTCTGGTTTTGCAGGGGGGTGGCATCGGGTGTCCAGTCGCGTTGGAAAATCCATTTGGCCTTGCATTCTATGCGTTCGGGGTAGTAATACACCTGTTCGGCCTGCAGGTTGCGGTCGTAGTCGCCGGTATCCCATTTGCCGTTGCCGTTGAGGTCGGTGTAGGCTCTGAGATAGAAAGCGCCGGGTTTGACATACAGGAAGGTGGCTTTTCCGTTGCGGCAGGGGGTCTCGTCGACTATTTTCTCCTGTCGGTCGAGCAGTTGCACCACCATGTTGGCGTTGTGCTCGTGCGAGATATTGAATTCGATGGTGGTATAGTCGTCTTCGGTGATGACCTTGAAGCCTTTGTTCTGTTTGTTGGATACAGTGCCGTAGATATCGGTGAAAGCGGCCGAGTCGCACTCCAGCCGGTATTCGGCTCCTTCCTGCCACAGGCTGTCGGGGCACATTATCTCGAGGTGGCGCAGGGTCTGGTTGCCCGCCCCTGTGTTTTTTCGGTTGCCCGGCAGCAGGGCTACCGGTTTCTCCACCCAGTTGGTGTCTACTCTGATGGAAAGATGCAGGCGGGCGGTATCGACCCGCTCCAAGGGTGTGGGCGACTCGATGTAGAGCCTGCTGTTGGGCGATACGGCGGTGGGAATGGTGAATTTCACGTCGAGCGGTTTGGCGGGCATCTCCGTGAGGTAGGGACGGCCTTTTTTCTTGGCTTTCTCCTGTTCCTTTTCCCATTTCTCCCTTTCCTTCTCCATCTCTTTCTGCCGTTTTTCGAAAGAAGTCTTGGCTAAGAAAAGGAGTGTGTCGGTTTTTTCCTGCAACGCGCCGAGCGTGTCGGTTTCCATGTACCTTACCACGGCGTTGAGCGTGTCTCTGTTTACCAAGGCGGTGTCGCGCAGCCAGTAGTGCACGGTGTCTTGTTTCAGGTTGGTTTCCACAAGAAAAGCCTCACCGGTATCGAAGTCGAGGCCTTCTATCTGCGGCAGTTGCTTGTCGCCATAGGTGAAGAAGAAAGACACTTTCTCGGCATCCTTGCGTTCCGTCTTGAGCAGATGGCGGTCGGTGAGCTCGGCGGTGAAGGCGGTCAGTGTGATATCGTCGGGCAGGAAGTGGGTATAGCCCGTCTGCTGGATATTGTCTATATGCAGCGAGTCGCGCCAGATGGTATCCTGTCTGACGTCGGGTTTTGACGAAGGTACGATGATGTCGTGGTTGAACGCCAGTTTTTCCGATTTCTGCGAGTAGAGATAGTTGCCGTCCATGTCGTTGAGGGCATAGGCCCGGTATTGTCCCGGTGCCACGCCTTTGATGACGAAGTGTCCGCGGCTGTCGGTTCTCGACACCCTCAGCATAGGTTCCTTTTGGAAAGCGCTGTCGGCCAGGTTGCTGTAGAGTCCTACGAGAATGCCTTTGATGGGTTCCAGGTTTTCGGCCTCGAGCACATAGCCCGCCACCTCCATGGTGTCGATGTTTTCTCCGGTCGAGAAACTGTAGGTGTAGTTGCCCAGCGGATTGCCCTCGTTGTTGTCGGAGATGGCATCGGAGAAATCGATGGTGTAGGTGGTATTGGGTTTGAGTGAGTCGTTGAGCTGTATGGAGATGCGTCTGCCCTGCCCTTTGATGATGGGTGCTTCGAGTTGTGGCGGTGAGACCACTACTTTTTCGGTGGGATTGTCTATTTTGATGAATTCATCGAAGTAGATGAATATTTTTTTGGAGTGAGCATCGACGGCCTTGTCAATGGGTGTGCAGGCCACCACCTGCGGTGGAGTCTCGTCGTACCATCCGCCATCGGGCTGTCCCATCTTTGCACACCCTGCGAGCCACAGTGTGAGCAGAATCAAGGGAAGTATGGCGCATTTTCTCATCATGGGTGATTGGCGTTGGGCAATGGGTTTTCGATATCGAAATTGGTGTTGTTCTTGTCGAGGAGCTCGTTGATGATATCCCGGTTATTGGAGAGTCGCGGCACCTTGTGTTGGCCGCCCAGTTTGCCTTTCGACTTGAGCCACTCGTTGAAGAGTCCCGGTTTGGCTTTCACTATCTCCAGATGCTGTAGGGTGATGTTTTTGTAGCGTTTGGCCTCATAGTCGCTGTTTATTTCCTGCAGATGGGAGTCGAGAAGGTCGGCGAACTGCTGCAGGTTGGCGGGCTCTTTGGCGAACTCAATAATCCATTGGTGCTTGCACTTGGCGTGATGGTCCATGAAGATGGGTGCGGCGGTATATTCGAGCACCTCGGCCCCTGTTTTCTCGCAGGCGTAGGCAAGACCTTTTTCGGCATTGTCGACAATGAGTTCCTCGCCGAAGGCATTGATAAAGTGCTTGGTGCGCCCCGTGATGACAAACTTGTAGGGATTTTTTGAGGTGAACATCACGGTATCGCCGATGATGTAGCGCCACAGACCGCATGAGGTGGAGATGACCATAGCATAGTTTCGTCCGGTCTCGACACCGCTCAGGGGCACGATATGCCGGTCGGGTTTGTCGAATTCGTCCATGGGTATGAACTCATAGAAGATATCGTAGTCGACCATGAGCAGGAGCGAGGGGTCGTTGGGGTCGTTCTGTATGCCGAAGAAGCCTTCGCTGGCGTTGTAGGTCTCCATGTAGTGCATACCGGGATTCTGGATGATTTCCTGGTATTGCTGACGGTAGGGCGTGAAGGCCACACCACCGTGGAAGAAGACTTCCAGATTGGGCCACACCTCGTCGATACGGTTCTTGCCCGTTATCTCCAGCACCTTGGTGAGTACGGAGAGCATCCACGAAGGCACGCCCGAGAGGTTGGTCACATTCTTCTTGCATGTTTCGAGGGCAATGCGCTCCCGCTTCAGTTCGAAGTCGGAGAGCAGTGCTGTCTTTTTCTTGGGCACCCTGACCAGGTTGATGAGCGGATTGACATTTTCTATCAGGATGGCGCTCAGGTCGCCCACGAGGCTGTTGGAGAAATTATAGTTGGGAGCGTGGCTGCCGCCCAGAATGAGCGCTTTGCCGTCGAAGAGCCGGCTGTTGGGGTTGTTCATCAGATAGATGGCCACCGTGTCTTTTCCTCCCGCGAAGTGGATGTTCTGCAGTCCGTCGCTGCTCACGGGAATGAATTTGCTCTTGTCGTTGGTGGTGCCGGAAGATTTGGCAAACCAGTTCACTTTGCCCGGCCAGAGGATATCGCTTCCCTCGTGCCTCATGTGGTCGATATCGGTCTTTATCTCCTCGTAGGTGTTGACAGGCACATTTCTGGCAAAGTCGTCATAGTCTTTGATGATGGAGAAGAGATGGTTCATGCCGTATTCGGTATCTTTGGCACGTTGCATCAGCCGCTCCAAAACCGTGTTCTGCAACAACTCGGCATCTTTTTCGTAGCGTGAAAGTTGCTTTTGTCTGGCAAGGAATAGTTTTCCGACTATGTTGGTAACGCTCATCGATCAAATCCTTTAGTTATCTTCTTTGAAAGCAGCTTCTTCGGCGGCGGCGATGATGTCTTCTCTCGAGGCGGGTCGAGTGGTGATGTCGCTCAGATCAAATTCATCATCCTCTTCGGCATGGCCGGCCGTTTCGTCAACTTTCTGAGATGCAGTTTGACTGTTTTCAGTAGAAATGGTTTGTGTTTGCTCCTTTTGGGGATGGAGAATGATGAAATCGTCGCTCTGTTCGGTTTCAGGCACCGTCTGCACGGGCATTTCCTCCATCTTGGTGCGGTTGGCCTTGGCGGCGAAGACAGCGTCGATAAACTGAGGTTTCTTTCTGAGTTGTTCAAGCGTCAATTTTGCTGCCAACTGCTGGCTTTCCTTTTTCGAGTAGCCGCTGCCCACTCCGGCTTCCAGCCCTTCTATAACCACCTGGTAGGTGAATTTTGGACTACCGCCCTTGTCTTTGTCTTGTTCAAGGAGTTTGAAGTCGACCTTCACACGGTTTTTCTGGCTCCATTCTATCAGTTTGCTCTTGAAATTGACCTCTTTGTAGGCCACTTTGTCAAGGTTGATGTATTGGGTGAGGATGCGCTTGTCCATGAACCGCATGCAGGCATCGTAGCCCCTGTCGAGATAAATGGCGCCAAACAATGCCTCGAAGGCGTTGCCTCCGAGATAGCTGTTGTGCGAGGTGTTGCTGCCCGAGGTGAGCACCAGTTGGGTGATGCCCAGCTCCTGGGCCAGTTTGTTCAGCGTTTCGCGCTGAACGATTTTGCTTCTGGTATTGGTGAGGAATCCCTCTCTCTTTTTTTCGAAATGCCGGTATACGATATCACCTACCACGGCATCGAGGACAGCATCGCCGAGAAACTCCAGACGCTCGTTGTTGAGCGGTTTTCCTTTTTCACGCTTCATGATGCTTTTGTGCATCAGGGCGAGTTTGTAGTAATGGATGTTTTTCGGATAGAATCCCAGTATGTCGTAGAGAGCAGAATAAAGCTCCTTCTCCTTCAGGAAAGGGAGCTTTATCCGGTAGATGAGATTATTCAGCATATTTTTTGAATACGACACAAGCGTTGTGTCCACCGAACCCGAAGGTATTGCTCAAGGCGGCCCTCACGGTGCGTTTCTGCGCCTTGTTGAAGGTGAAGTTGAGGTTGTAGTCAATCTCCTCGTCCTTGTCGTCCTCTTCGTGGTTGATGGTGGGTGGAACGATGTCATTCTGCACGGCAAGTATGGTTGCCATGGCCTCTACGGCTCCTGCTGCACCCAGCAGGTGTCCGGTCATGGATTTGGTGCTGCTGATATTCAGTTTGTAGGCAGCGTCGCCAAACACCTCCTTGATGGCTTTTGCCTCGGAAATGTCGCCCACGTGGGTCGATGTGCCATGCACGTTGATATAGTCGATATCTTCCGGTTGCAGACCGGCATCCTCCAGGGCGTTTTTCATCACCAATTTGGCACCGAGTCCCTCAGGATGCGATGCGGTGATGTGATAGGCGTCGGCGCTTTCACCCTCGCCCACCATTTCGGCATAAATCTTGGCACCGCGGGCCTTGGCATGCTCCAGTTCCTCCAGAATGATGCAGCCAGAACCTTCGGCCATGACAAAACCGTCGCGGCTCTTGCTGAAGGGTCTCGATGCACCCTTGGGGTCGTCGTTGCGGGTGGAGAGCGCTTTCATGGCGTTGAATCCGCCCACGCCGCAGGCGCAGATGGCCGACTCGGCACCGCCTGCCAGTATGATGTTGGCTTTGCCCAGGCGAATCAGGTTGAAAGCGTCGGCCAGTGCGTTGCTGGACGAAGCGCAGGCCGATGTGGTGGTATAGTTGGGTCCGTGGAATCCAAAATGGATGGAGATATGTCCGGAGGCGATGTCGGCAATCATTTTGGGGATGAAGAACGGGCTGAACTTGGGTCCGTTAGCTTGATAGATGCCATATTCCTTCACTTCGGTCTCAAAGGTGTTGATACCTCCGATGCCTACGCCGTAAATCACACCGATGCGGTCTTTGTCTTCTTTCTCAAGATCCATGCCGCTGTTTTCCACTGCCTGGATAGCGCTGGCCATGGCCAGTTGGGTGTAGCGGTCCATCTTTCTGGCTTCTTTCCTGTCGATAAACTGGTTGGGGTCGAAATCTTTCACCTCGCAGGCGAAATGGGTTTTGAACAGGGAAGTGTCGAAACTTTTAATTGTGTCGGCACCGCTCACACCCTTCAGCATGTTTTCCCATGTTTCCTCATAGGTATTGCCCAAAGGAGTGACAGCACCAAGACCTGTGACTACTACTCTTTTTAATTCCATTATTTGATGATACTATATAATTTAAATTTATGGTTTACAGCACACGACAGTGAACCCTGTCATGATGCTATAAACCATAAATCGTGAAAATTCAGCTGTTATTTTGCGTGTTCCTCGATGTAGGCAATAGCATCACCTACAGTACCGATCTTCTCTGCATCCTCGTCAGGAATGGTAACATTGAATTTCTTCTCGAAATCCATGATAAGCTCTACGGTGTCGAGAGAGTCAGCACCTAAATCGTTAGTAAAACTTGCTTCGGGCTTCACATCAGCTTCATCTACACCAAGTTTCTCAACAATGATGTCCCTTACTTTTGCTTCAATTTCTGACATAATACTTAAATAATTTAGAATGTTATAACTATTTCCTTGTTGAAATTCGGGTGCAAAGGAACAAATTTTAATTTATGTGTGCAAATATTTTTCAAAAAAAAGCTATTTCATTTGCACAAACCACTATACAATGTGCAAAAAAATGGGTGTTTTTTTACAATTATACCTAAAAAATACATTTTTTCAGTCAGAAAACGGATTATTATGTTGTCTCGGTCGGCAGAGTTGTGTATTGTATATAGTGAAAAGCATCAAAAATAGGGCGATATTATTTGGTTGTCTGCAAGAAAATTATTATTTTTGCACACTATTGAGTCAATGTGTCTCACCTATTAAGCAACCATCTAAACGTATGTCAAACACCCAATATTATAACGAGATTTTCCGTCATGCCATTGACGATTACCATGTGACCAATGATGTGGACCATCCCATCAGCAACCCCTACGACCGCGACACGCTGGAGAACCGTCTGTATCTGAAATGCTGGATAGATACGGTGCAATGGCATTTGGAAGACATTATCCGCGACCCGCACATCGATCCGCTCGATGCGCTTCAGCTGAAGCGCCGCATAGACCGCAGCAATCAGGACCGTACCGACCTGGTGGAGCAGATAGACAGTTATTACCTTCACCTCTACAGTGATGTGAATGTGCTGCCCGACGCCCGTATCAACACGGAGAGTCCGGCCTGGGCCATCGACCGCCTTTCTATCCTGGCCCTGAAGATTTACCACATGCAGGAGCAGGTGGAGCGTCAGGATGCCGACCCTGCCCACATAGAGAAGTGCCGCAGCAAGCTTGCTGTGCTGCTGGAGCAGCAGAAAGACCTGAGCACCGCCATCGACCAGTTGCTCGAGGATATCTCGGCTGGCCGCAAATACATGAAGGTGTACAAGCAGATGAAGATGTACAACGACCCCTCGACCAATCCGGTGTTGTATGGCAAGAAAGGCTGACCCCATTCCGGCCTGTAGTGATGACGAAGAAGAAGAGCTGATGAAGAACAGCCATGTACTGATAGTCCGTTTCTCGGCCATAGGCGATGTGGCGATGTTGGTTCCGGTGGTCTACTCGTTGAGCCAGCAGTACCCCCACTTGCGCATCACGGTGCTGAGCAAGCCTTTTGCCCGTCCGTTTTTTGAGGGACTGGGGGCCAATGTGGGTTTTATGGAGGCCGACCTGAAGAACGAGTATTCCGGCATAAGAGGTTTGAACGCCCTGTACCGCCGTCTGAAGGCCAAGCATTTTACCGCTGTGGCCGACATGCATGGTGTGCTGCGTTCCAGTTACCTCCGCATGCGGTTCAATCTCGACCGGTTCAAGGTGCGCCATATCGACAAGCACCGCAGGGAGCGCCGCCGCATGGTTTCCACGCACAAGAAGCACCTTGTGCAGCTGCCCACCACGGTGCAGAACTATGCCGATGTGCTGGCGGCGCTCGGCTATCCCGTGAAGTTGGAGTTCACCTCGTTGTTTCCTCCCTCGGGCGGCAACCTGCGTCACCTGCCGCCTGTGATAGGCGAGAAGAAGAATTTCCAGTTGTGGATAGGTGTGGCACCCTTTGCCGCCCACAAGGGCAAGGTATATCCGCCGGAGAAGATGGAGGCGGTGATAGCCCAGCTGCTCACACTGCATCCCAGCGGCCGTATATTCCTCTTCGGTGTGGGCAACGACGAGCGCAAGTATTTCGGTGAGTGGTGTGCCAAGTATCCCCGCTGCACCGATGCGTCGGCCGCCGTGGCGGGTTTGCCCCAGGAGCTTATCCTGATGAGCCATCTGGACGTGATGGTGTCGATGGACAGCGCCAATGCCCATCTGGCCTCCATCGTCAATGTGCCGGTGGTGAGTATATGGGGCGCCACCCATCCCTATGCCGGTTTCCTGGCATGGAACCAGCGCGAGGAGGATGTGGTGCAGGTAGACCTACCCTGCCGTCCGTGCAGCATCTACGGCAACAAGCCCTGCCAACGTGGCGACTGGGCCTGCATGGAGATGATAACGCCGGAGATGATTGTGGAAAAGGTGGAGAATGTGTTCAAGCGAGCGCAAAAGCGATAATACATTATATACTAATATTAATTTTAAAAGAACTTTTATCACTATGGCAAAATTTATTTGTGACACCTGCGGTTATGTCTACGACCCCGCAGTAGGCGATCCTGAGAACGGCATAGAGCCCGGTACCGCATTTGAAGACCTGCCCGAAGACTGGGTGTGCCCTCTTTGCGGTGTAGGTAAGGAAGATTTCTCGGAAGAGTAATGTATCTCAAATAGAAAAAAGGCGGGGTGAAAGCTTTCATGCTCTCACCCCGCCTTTTTGGGATTGTCTGTGGTGGTGAATCTCAGGCAAACGGCTCGATGGTGTCGACGGGTGCGGCGTGCACGCACTTCAGGTTTTTCTCCAGTTGTGCCACGCTGCTGGCGCCCACCAGCACAGAGGTCACCCCCTGCTGGTGCAGTATCCAGGCCAGCGCCATCTCGGCCAGGGTCTCGTTGCGCTCTGCGGCCATGGTGTTCAGCCGGTTCAGGTAGTCGAGCAGCTGGGGAGTGAGGTCCTCGCTGTGGAGCGAGGCCTGTCTCGACATGCGCGAGTCGGCGGGGATGCCGTTGAGATAGCGGTCGGTGAGCAGTCCCTGTGCCAGCGGTGAGAAGGAGATGAAGCCGATGCCGTTCTGATGGCAGTAGTCGAGTATGCCCTCCTCCTGCGGACTGCGGTCGAGCAGGTTGAGTTTGCCCTGATAGATGAGCAGCGGCACGTCGCGCTCGCTCAGATAGGCCTGTGCGGTCTTGAGTGCCTCGAGGGGCCACCGTGAGATACCCACGTAGAGTGCCTTGCCGGCCCGCACGATGTCGACGAGTGCCTGTAGGGTCTCCTCGAGCGGTGTGTCGGGGTCGTAGCGGTGGCTGTAGAAGAGGTCCACATAGTCCAGGTGCATGCGCTTCAGGCTCTGGTCCAGACTGGCCATGAGATACTTGCGCGAGCCCCAGTTGCCATAGGGTCCGGGCCACATGTCGTAGCCGGCCTTGGAGCTGATGAAGAGCTCATCTCGGTAGGGACGGAAGTCGTCATCCATCAGTCGGCCCATGGTCTCCTCGGCGGTGCCGTAAGGCGGACCGTAGTTGTTGGCCAGGTCGAAATGGGTGATACCGTGGTCGAAGGCATAGTGGGTGATGTCGCGGCTGCGCTGGTAGGGGTCCACGGCACCGAAGTTGTGCCAGAAGCCCAGTGATATCTTGGGCAGCAGGACTCCGCTTTTTCCGCACCGGCAGAACATGGCCTCCGAGTCGTCGTATCGGTTTTCGGCGGGAGCGTAGATTTTTTTCAGGTTCATAGGATAGGATTATTGGGTATGACGGGTGATGAGTTGCAACAGTTTTTCCACCGCCTCTTCTTCAGGTATGTTCTTCTCTACGCAGACCTTACCTTTATAAAGCGATATCTTTCCCCGTCCGGCACCCACGTAGCCATAGTCGGCGTCGGCCATCTCGCCCGGTCCGTTCACGATACAGCCCATGATGCCTATCTTCAGGCCCTTGAGGTGGCGGGTGGCCTCTTTGATGCGTGCTATGGTGGAGCGGAGGTCGTAGAGGGTGCGTCCGCATCCCGGGCAACTGATGTATTCGGTCTTGCTCATGCGCAGGCGTGCCGCCTGCAGGATGCCGAAGGCCGTAGCGGTGGTCTCCTCTACGGGCAGGTCGCCGCTGTTCATGAGCCACAGGCCGTCGGCCAACTGGTCTATGAGCAGTGCTCCGGTGTCGAGGGCGGCTTCCAGTTGGAAGTCTTCCTTCTCGCCGGCCTGGTGATGATAGGCCAGGCAGAAGACGATGGGGTTGGTGAGTCCCTGGCTCGCGATTTCATGGGCCAGCGCCCTCAGTTCGCCGGTGGGATTGGCATGCTGCGTCACGGCCACCACCACCACCTCAGGATGTTTGCGCAGGCAGGCGGCATATTCTTCGGCCGGAACTCCATATTGCAGCACGAGGAATTTCACGGGTGCCTGGACCGAGGCGATGAACGGCATGGCCTGGTGCGGGAAGATGGGGTAGGTGTCGGGCTGTCCCTGATAAGCCTGGAAGTCGACGATGTACTTCTGTCCTTCTTTCCTTGCGTCGGGCAGGCGGTTGCCCACATAGACATAGTCGGGTGGGGTAGGGTTGTCGGGTGTCAGGTCGTTGGTGGCCACCACCACCGGTGTGTTGTCGCCGCCGATGTTGCCGGCCGGCTGTGTGGTGCGTCGTTCCGGGCGCAGGTAGTTGAAAGCGGGGCAGGCATTGCCCGGAATGTACGGATGTCCGGTCCGCCGGCCCACATACTCCACCAGTTTTTTTGCCACGGGAATCTCCGCTTCCGGTTCCTCACTGAGCGACACCCTTATGGTATCGCCGATACCGTCGGCCAGGAGCGCTCCGATGCCCACGGCGCTTTTTATGCGGCCGTCCTCCCCGTCGCCGGCCTCGGTCACTCCGAGGTGCAGCGGGTAGTGCATGCCGTGGCGTTCCATCTCGTCGACGAGTAGGCGCACCGACCTCACCATCACCACGGTGTTGGAGGCTTTGATGGAGATGACCACATCATCGAAGTGTTCTCTCTGGCAGATGCGCAGAAACTCCATGCAGCTCTCCACGATGCCTTCGGGGGTGTCGCCGTAGCGCGACATGATGCGGTCGGAGAGCGACCCGTGGTTCACGCCGATGCGTATGGCGGTATGGTGCTGCCGGCATATCTGCAGGAACGGCAGGAAGCGTTCCTCTATCTTCTTCAGTTCGGCGGCATATTCCTCGTCGGTATACTCCAGGTGTCGGAAGGTGCGTGCCGGGTCTACATAGTTGCCCGGGTTGATTCTCACCTTCTCGGCATAGAGGGCGGCCACATCGGCCACATGGGGGTTGAAGTGCACATCGGCTACGAGCGGTGTCATGATGCCCTGTGCCCGCAGGCCGGCATTGATGAGCCGCAGGTTCTCGGCCTCGCGCACCCCCTGTGTGGTGAGCCTTACATACTCGCCGCCGGCCCCGATGATGCGCCGGGCCTGTGCTATGCACCCCTCGGTGTCGAGGGTGGCCGTGGTGGTCATCGACTGCACGCGTATGGGCCAGGGGCCACCTAAGGGAGTGCCCCCGATGTTCACCTCCGACGATTGCCGCCGCTGGTAATTGAACAGGTCGGTCATGGGTCAGTTGGTCTTAAACTGGTAGTTCTTTATCTCGCTGAGCTGCTCGTTGGCCTTTACTATCTTGTTGCGCAGTGACAGTTTGTAGTCGGCCAGACGCTGTGCGATGTCGGTATCGGCCAGCGCAAGCATCTCGGTGGCCAGGATAGCGGCGTTGAGACCGCCGTTCACCCCAACGGTGGCCACGGGGATACCGGGAGGCATCTGTACAATGCTGAGCAAGGCGTCGAGACCGTCGAGCATGCCTTTCACGGGCACGCCGATGACCGGCAGTGTGGTGCTGGCGGCTATCACGCCGGGCAGTGCGGCGGCCATGCCGGCAGCGGCTATGATAACCTTCACGTTGCGTGCCTTGGCGGTCTTGGCGAAGTCTTCCACGGCGTCAGGTGTGCGGTGAGCCGAGAGTGCGTTCACTTCGAAGGGAATCTGCATTTCTTCGAAGAAGGCCATGGCCTTCTCCATGACGGGCAGGTCGCTGGTGCTGCCCATGATAATACTTACTAAAGGATTCATCAGTATATGTGTTGTTTAGATATAGAGTACGGAAAAGAAAGCGCACACCACCCCCACGAGGAATCCCCCCACCACCTGCGAGAGCGAGTGCTGCCGCAGTATCATCCGGCTCGATGCCACCAGACCGCCCACCAGGATGACGAGGCACATCCACCACACAGGGTTGTAGGTGAAGAGCCACGAGAGCGCCATGAGTGCGCCGAGCACACCGCCTATGGCGGCGGTATGGGTGGATATTTTCCATTTCAGGTTGATGATGGCGCATACCACCTGTATGGTAAGCGACGCCACCACGATGCTGCCTATGATGTGCGGAGCATGGTAGAGGCTGAGCAGGTAGAAGCAGAGGAAATAGCAGAAGAAGGCGATGACGTAAGGGATGAGCCGGCTGTCCTTGCGTGCCAGTTCTATGCGGCTCCATCCCTGGTATTTGCGGTAGTATTTTATCAGCGTGGTGGGCAGCAGCACGGTGAGGGTGTAAACCATCAGCAGCGTGAAGAGCTTGTAGTTCCATGGCAGGAACTTCAGATAGCTGAAGGTGCACAGAATCATCAGTCCCACCACGGGCAGGTAGAAGGGATTGAAGATGGCGCTCAGTATTCTGGCGGTGATTATGATGTATCTTTTGCTCATTCTTTTCTGAGGATGGCTTTGGGTATGCCCATCTGGTCGCGGTATTTAGCGATGGTGCGCCGTGCCAGGTCGTAACCGCGGGCTTTCATCTCTCTCTGCAGGGCGATGTCGCTGAGCGGATGTTTCTTGTCTTCGTGGTCGATGATGTCTTTGAGAGCCAGTTTCATCTCCTTGGTCGAGAGTTCCTCGCCGTTCTCGTTGGTGTACTTGTCGACGAAGAAGAAGCGCAGGGGGAATACGCCCCAGCGCGTCTGGGCATACTTCACGTTGGTCACCCTCGATATGGTCGAGATGTCGAGTCCGGTGCGGTCGGCGATATCCTTGAGGCGCATGGGCCGGAGGTCGGTCTCATCGCCGTCCTGGAAGAACCGGTACTGCCACTGAATGATGGCCTTCATGGTCAGGGTCATGGTGCGCTGACGCTGCTCCAGGGCACTGATGAGACCGCGGGCGCTGTCGATGCCTTTTTTGGTGAAGGACAGTGCGGAGGGATTGTTCAGGTATTCGCTGAGCGACTCCTCATACGACGGTGCCACGGAGAGTTTGGGCAGGTTGCCGCTGTTGAGCGAGAAGGTCACCCTTCCGCTGTCGTCGGTGTCGACGATGAAGTCGGGTATGATGCGGTTGATGCTGAAGCCCTGTGTCTCGCCCAGCGAGGAGCCGGGCTTGGGGTTGAGCCGCCGCAGTTCGGCCCGCAGCTGTTCTTTTTCCTCATCGTCCAGTCCGAGTGCTGTCTGAATGTGGCTGATGTGGTTCTTCTTTATGTCGTCGTAGTAATTGGCCACCACGGTGTGCATGAGTTGCTGTATCCTTCCTTTCCCCTTGCGGTCTATCTGTATGAGCAGGCATTGCTGTAGGCTCTGCGCGCCGATGCCGGGAGGGTCGAAGCTTTGCAGTATTTTGAGCACGTCGGCCACCTCTTCGGGTGCGACGTCAATATTTTCATATACAGTCATCTCATCGGTCAGCTCCACGATGCTTTTGCGAAGCAGTCCGTCGTCATCGAGCGAGCCGATGAGGTAGTTGATGATTTCCCTTTGCTTCTCACTGAGGTCGTGCTCACCGATTTGTTCGTTCAGTTTGTCGAGAAACGACTCTGTGTTGCCGAACACCCTTTCCGGGCGGTCGCTGTAGTTGTTGCCCACCGGTATGCGGTCTTCGGCATAGGTCATGCTGCTGCTTTCCACTACACGGTCGTCGCCTTCCTCCCTGTTGGAGGACAATGGGATGTCGCTGCTATAGTCGGCATTGTCGGAAGGAGTAGACTCGAGTGCGGGGTTCTCTATCACCTGGTTTCTCACAAACTCTTCCAGTTGGTTGATGGGCATCTCCGTCACCTTCACGTTGAGCATCTGTTGCGGTGTGAGTCTGGTCCGTTGCGACTGTTTTTGTGTATTTCTGTTTTCTTGTCTCTGCATGTGATAGCGGTTGGAGCAGTGGTTATTTGAAGTATTCTTTCAGCTGCATGGCATAGGCCGACAGTTTCTCGGGCTGTCCGTTGCCATACTGCTGCCATATTTTCCTGCAGTGTTCGGTCAGGGGCGAGTCGGGCTCTGTGTTGCGCCGCAGGTAGGGGTCGCAATACTGGTATATCTCCATCACGTCGACGATTTCCTTGGGTGTCAGGTTCATCAGGCGTGCCAGCGCCCCCACTTCCGGGGTGTCTTCCACCATGGTGTTGGGGGTGAGGATGAAATACAGGTCGAGGATGATGATGAGCATGATGGGGATGAAGTTTTCCTTCCCCGGTATCGGTTTGAAGAGTGTCTCGAAGGTCTCTTTCACCTCCACACCCTCATAGAACACCTCGGCATTGTTGAACCCGTTCATGCCTCTGAACAATTTGGCCATGCGCGAGAGTTTGCGCGGATTGTTGGAGAAGGTGTTCCACAACCGTTCTATGCGCGGGGTGTCGAGATTGCGCAGTCTCACCATCTGCCGGTAGACGTACTTCGGGGGTATGTGGAGCTCAAGGCTGAGGTCCACCATAGGGCGTGAGTAGAGCGGTTTCACCCCCACCGGTTTTTTGAGGTACAACTGCATGAGCAGAAGCCAGTATTCATTATTCCAATGTATTTTCGATGCCATATCGATTTTGACTTTTTCCCTGTTCTACACATTTTGTAGCAAAGATAAGACAAAAAAATTGATATAGGGTTAAAAATATGTAAAAATCGGCCTTTACGTGCTCTTTTTTGCCTTTTCCTATGGCATGCCAAAGGTTTTTCAGTCCATTTTCATCCTTACACCCCGAGGACGATATCCTCCAACTGGCAGAAACGGTCGATGAGCTGTTCGGCGCCCGCCTCCATGAGCTGGTCTTTGGTACCGTTTCCGTAGGTCACCCCGACGGTGTGGCAGCGGGCGCGTTTGCCCATCAGCATGTCGAAAGGCGCATCGCCCACCACATAGGTGTTCTCAGGTGCCATGCCGGTATGCTCCAGTGTCTTTGTCACCATGTCGGGCCACGGTTTTGCCCTGGGCACCTCGTCGCCGGCCACGATGAAGGAGATGAGGCTGCTCAGCCCCATCTCGTCGACGAAGGCGCTGAGCGAGGGTCGCGAGCGGCTGCTGGCAATGGTGAGGATGCAGCCCTGCCGGTGCAGGTGCCGGAGTGTTTCCTCTACGTGTGGAAACATTTTCACAACCCCCGGCACATTGTTCTGTTCGAACAGTTTGCGGTATGTCTGCTCGCACAGATCGCCTGTCTCGTCGCTCATGGGCATCAGTTGGGTGAAGGTCTGCTTCAGCGGCAGTCCTATCATGGCGGCACACTCCTGTGCGCTTTTCATCTCCAGGTGCAGGTGCTGCAGTGTCTGCTGCATGGTCGTTACGATGAGTTGCTGGGTGTCGCCGAGGGTGCCGTCGAAGTCGAGGATAATGAGGGGTTTTGTGTGGGTTGTCATGTCGTAATACCGTATGGTGAAGGGTTTTAGATAGAGTCGGGCAGGATGAAAATGTCGTTGCGGGCGGGGCGGCGCGCCTGGAGCGGCACGCACGAGGCGGCCACGGTGACGGCCACGGTGTTCAGCCGGAAGAAGTCTTCCGAGAGATAGGCCGACTGCCCTGAGACGAGGTCCTTGGCTATGAAAAAGCGGTGTCCAGCCCCGTCGTGGGCGATGCCCACCAGCAGGAGGGCCTTGTCGAGCGGGGTTTCTAAGCGGTCGAAGGCCTTTTGCCGCATGGCTTGTGTCACACCATGTGGTGTAGATTTTGTCTCAGTGGCATCACCGCCGGTATGGCCCTCCCAGCACACGGTGTGTCCACTCCGTAGAGCTCCGGCCACGATGGCGGTAAGTGTGTCGAGGGGCACATTGAGAAAGACATCGCGGTAGCGGTTCTGTTTCAGGGGGAGCACGACTTGCTGGCCGAAGGGATACTGGGCCAGCGAGGTGAGCGACAGGTATTCGTCTTCGCGGCATACGCTATGGCCGAACTCAAGAGGGGTGTATTGGCACCCCAGCATGAAGACCGACTGCGGCAGGGGACCTATGCGCTCCTCCATGAGGCGGTCGGTTGCCTGCAACAGCTGGTCGGCCCCCTTGCGCTGCTGCCTGCAGGCATCCGCCTTTTGCTCCACCTCTCTGCACAGGGGCAGGAAACGGAAGAGGCTGTCGGTATGGTAGGCGCTCTGCAGCAGGGTTCCCTGCGTGCGTAGCAGACGCAGAAGGGTGGGCGCCATGCCGGTGAGGCCGATGGAGCACTCCTTGCCCTGATAGTACCTCTCCGCAGCCTGCTCCGACAAGAGCGCCTGCACGAAGAAAGCCACCGACAGGCATACCTCATCGCCGTAGGTGCGGTGCTCGCTTTCTACCAGTGCCTTCGCAGCATACAGCCAGTCGAGGGCGGGGTCGGTCTCGTGATTTCTCGGCAGGGCGACATCGACAAGGGTATCCACTGTGAAGGCAGCAGGACGGTGCGGACCGGCCGATGGCTGTCGGCAGCCGGTCAGCAGGAGCAGGAGGAGTGAAAAACAGACAAGGTGTCGCATACGGATGCAAAAATAGAGAAAATAGATGGAATACAGGAAAAGAGCAGGGAGAAAAATAAGAAGAGAGGGGGACTTTGACTGCGCCGAAGATAGGCTGCACCTCGGAAATGCTCAAATAAATTTGGCATTTCACTCGGTTTGCACAACTTTGGCATTGCCGAAGATAGGCTGCACCTCGGAAATGCTCAAATAAATTTGGCATTTCACTCGGTTTGCACTATCTTTGCAGGCCATGCAGGAAAACATTACCGATTATGAGATCATGGCGCCCGTAGGCTCGCACGAGAGTCTGCAGGCCGCCATCCAGGCAGGTGCCGACAGTGTATACTTCGGTATCGGCCAACTCAATATGCGTGCCCACTCGGCCAACGCCTTCACCATCGACGACCTGCGGTTCATCGCTGAGACATGCAGTCGCCACAACATCAAGACCTACCTCACCGTGAACACCATCATCTATGGTGAGGACATCGCCACTATGCACACCATCGTGGATGCCGCCCACGAGGCCGGCATCACCGCCGTCATCGCCTCCGATGTGGCCGTGATGACCTATTGCCGCAGCGTGGGGCAGGAGGTGCATCTCTCCACCCAGCTCAACATCAGCAACATCGAGGCGCTCAGGTTCTATGCCCAGTTTGCCGATGTGGTGGTGCTGGCCCGCGAGCTCAACATGGACCAGGTGGCCGAGATACACCGGCAGATTATCGAGCAGCAGATAAAAGGTCCCGGGGGGCAGCTGGTGCGCATAGAGATGTTCTGCCACGGCGCCCTGTGCATGGCCATCAGCGGCAAGTGCTACATGAGCCTGGCCGATGCAGGCCGCTCGGCCAACCGCGGCGAGTGCATCCAGATATGCCGCCGCTCGTATATCCTGACCGATGCCGAGACGGGCAACCAGATAGAGGTGGACAACAAATACCTGATGAGCCCGAAAGACCTGAAGACGGTGCGTTTCATCGACCGGCTGATGCATTCGGGCGTCAGGGTGTTCAAGATTGAAGGGCGCGCCCGCGGACCCGAGTACGTCTACCAGGTGGTGCGCTGCTACAAAGAGGCCATACAGAGCGTGATAGACGGCACCTTCACCGAGGAGAAGAAAGACCAGTGGGACGAACGGCTGGCCACCGTCTTCAACCGCGGCTTTTGGGACGGCTACTACCAAGGGCAGAAAATGGGCGAATGGAACTCCAACTACGGCAGCAACGCCACCGTACGCAAGCAGCTGGTGGGCAAGGTGATGAAGTTCTACTCGCGCCTCTCCGTGGCCGAGGTGGCCGTGGAGGCCGCCGAAATAAGCGTGGGCGACCAATTGCTCATCACCGGTCCTACCACCGGTGTGATGTACATCGACGCCACAGAGATACGCTATGAGCTGCAGCCCGTGCAGACCGCCCGACAGGGCTGGCGCGTGTCGATACCCGTGAGCGGCAAGGTGCGCCCCAACGACAAATTGTTCAAACTGATAAAAACACCTCAACCATGAGCATCAACGAGATACAAGACGAGATTATTGAAGAGTTTACCGAACTCGACGACTGGATGGACCGCTACCAGCTGCTCATCGATCTGGGCAACGACCAACCGCCTTTCGACAGCCGCTACAAGACCGAGAGCAACCTGATAGACGGTTGCCAGAGCCGGGTGTGGCTGCAGGCCGACTACCGCGACGGCCTCCTCTACTTCAGCGCCGAGAGCGACGCCCTTATCGTGAAAGGCATCATAGCCCTGCTCATCAGGGTGCTGAGCGGCCATACCCCCGACGAGATACTCGGCGCCGACCTCTATTTCATCGAGCAGATAGGACTGCGCGAGCATCTGAGCCCCACCCGCAGCAACGGCCTGCTGGCCATGATGAAGCAGATGCGGCTCTATGCCCTGGCCTTCAAGAGCAAAGGCCATGCGTAAGCTCCGTACCATCGAGATGCGCCGCATCACGGTAGAGGAATTCAAAGCCTCCGACAAACTGCCCCTGGCTGTGGTGCTCGACGATGTGCGCTCCCTCTACAATGTGGGCAGCGTGTTCCGCACGAGCGATGCCTTCCGGGTGGCGCTGGTGTGCCTGTGCGGCATCACCGCCACTCCACCGCACCCCGAGATACACAAGACGGCGCTCGGCGGTGAGGACAGTGTAGACTGGCGCTATTTCGACACCGCCACCGAGGCGGTGCGGTGGCTGCAGGCCGAAGGCTTCCATGTGCTGGCCATCGAGCAGGTGGAGGGCAGCACCCAGCTACAGGACTTCCGCGCCGAGGAGGGCCGGCACTATGCCGTGGTGTTCGGCAACGAGGTGAAGGGCGTGCACCAAGATACAGTCGATGCCTGCGACGGTTGCCTGGAGATACCGCAGTTTGGCACCAAACACTCGATGAACGTCTCCGTCACGGCAGGCATCGTGCTGTGGGAGATGTGCCGGCAGATGCGGCTGTAGAAAGGCCTCTGGCGCTCTTTCGCTGCCATATAATGGTTTATTGTGTGGAAAGCGAAGAAAAATTTGGCGTTTTCTGATAATTTTTTTATATTCGCACCATAATAATTGATAAATCAACTAAATCAATCACATTATGGTAGCAATCTTATTATTGGTTTTGGGAGTTATACTACTCCTCATCATTATGGTAGCGGTTTACATCTTCAAGACCCAGCGCCAGCTGGTGAATCTTGACGAGCTCTGTAAGAACGCTATGAGCCAGATAGCTGTGCAGCTCAACTCCCGCTGGGATGCCGTGCTGGCACTGGCTAAACTGGCAGGACAATACGCCAAGCATGAGTCGGAGACGATGGTGAAGACCATAGAAGCCCGCCGTCAGGCCCAGGTGAACACCGCCGAGGACGTGATGCAGCAGCAGGGTGAGCTCACCCAGATCATGGGCCGCCTCATGGCCATCGGCGAGGCCTATCCCGACCTGAAGGCCAACGACCTCTTTACTAAAGCTCAGGATGGTGTGAACACCTACGAGGAGCATGTGCGCATGAGCCGTATGGTATACAACGACACCGCCACCAAGATGAACCGCATGGTGCGCCAGTGGCCGTCATCGTTTGTGGCTTCTATGCTCAACTTCCGTGAGCGCAGCTATCTTACCGTCGACGAGGAGAAGAAATCCAGTTATCCCAATCTTGATGAAGCATTCGGCAAATAGACTGCTGTGGCTGGCCATAGGGCTGGCCATGATGCTGCCGTTGGCCGCCGACACCACCTTCCAAGATTTGGACATGCTGGTGGAGCTGCAGGACAACGGCGATGCCCGTATCACCGAGGTGCGCAGCATGACCATCGACTCCGAGGTGACGGAGGGCTTTATCGTTATCGGCAATCTCCATGGCAGCATGATTAAGGACTTCTCGGTGAGCGATGAGACCGGTTATCAGTTTGAGGTCGAGGACTCCTGGGACATACACCGCTCGCGTTTCGAGAAGGAACACCGTTGCGGCATCCTGCCCAAGAGCAACGGCGACTATGAGCTGTGCTGGGGATTCGGTCAGGGCGGCCAGCGTGTATACACCGTCCGCTATACCCTCACCTCGGTGGTGCGCTCCTACAGCGATGCCGACGGTTTCAACTGGAAATTCATAGCCGATCATATCTCCCCCTCGCCCCAGCAGGTGAAGGTGCGGGTGTGCCTGCCCGACTCCGTCCCGCTTCCCAACGAGGAAGCTCTGAAAGCATGGGGTTTCGGTTTCTACGGCGATGTGATGGTGATGGACCGGGAGGTGATAGCCGAGACCGACGGCGAACTGACCCCCGAAGGCCAAGTGATATTGATGCTGCGGCTGGAAAAGGGCATCCTGCATCCCACCATGCCCATGAGCGGCTCCTTCGACCAGGTGATGAACAGAGCCTTCGAAGGCAGCGACTATGGCGGTGCCGAGCCCGCCCGTCCCAAGACATTCATGGAGAAAGCCGCCGATATGGCCATCTTTGTGTTTTCCGCCCTGCTCTTTATAGTTCCCCTGCTGCTGGTGGGCTATTGGGCCTGGTGGTCGTGGCGTGAGCGCAAGCGTATGAAGAAAGACCTGCTCTGGTATCGCGACATACCCATGGACGGCAATCTGGTGTCGGCCAACACCGTGCTCAAGTGCTATGAGCTGAAAGCCAACAATAACACCGACCATCTCCTCTCGGCCATGGTGCTCCGGCTGCTGAACGCCAAGGCCCTGCGCATAGAAGAACATTACCTGGAGCCCAGCCGCCTGAAGAAGCTGATAGGCGGCGAGGGAAAGGTGCAGCAATGCATCGTGATAGGCGACTATGACGAGGCCGACAAGCGCGTGAACACCCGCCCTATGCGGACGCTCTACGAAATCTTCTGCAAGGCTGCGGGCGATGACCAGATTCTGCAGCCCCATGAACTGACGAGATGGTTGTCGAGAAACCAGCAGGAGGTGATGACCTTCCTGAAATCGATCGACAATAGCATGTCCTACAAGGAAGGGCGGCAGAAGCGGGAGCAGGTGCGCCAGGTGCTGGGCCTGAAGAAATTCCTGAAAGAGTTTACCCTGGCCAATGAGCGCCATCTCTCGGAGGTGAGCCTGTGGAACGACTATCTGATCTATGCCGAGCTCTTCGGCATAGCAGACCAGGTGCGCAAGGATATGGAGAAACTCAACCCGGAGTATCTCAAGATGGACAAGGTGCTCCAGGAGATGAACAACCGCACCGTGCTGCCGGCCTTCACATCGGCCCTCGTGAGCGGTACCCGGTCGGTGCAGAGAGCACAGTCCCGCTCGTCGGGCGGTGGCGGCCGTTCATCGTTCGGCGGTGGCGGCGGCTCCTTCGGAGGCGGCTCGGGTGGCGGCGCGCGCTGAGCCATCGTCACCAGCATATACGAGAAAACCGCTGTCTGGGTGTCCAGGCAGCGGTTTTCTTGTAGGGTAGGGATATGTTTTATTTCACATACTCGGCAAAGTCGGTCAGGCGCATGTCGCCTTTGCGGGCCAGTGTGTCGTGCAGGGCGAAGGCTGCGGGCAGGTTGTGGCGGGTATGTCCGCCTTTGGCTATCTTCAGATAGTCCCAAAGCAGCTGCTTGTAGTCGGGGTGCACGCACTTCTCGATAATCAGCTCGGCACGCTGTGCGGGGCTCTTGGCACGCAGGTCGGCCACACCCTGCTCGGTGACGATGATGTTCACGTCGTGCTCGGAGTGGTCCTGATGGCTCACGAAGGGAACGATGCTGCTGATGAGACCGCCCTTGGCGGTGGAGGGGCAGGTGAAGATACTCAGGTAAGCGTTGCGCTCGAAGTCGCCCGAACCACCGATGCCGTTCATCATCTTCACGCCGCTGATATGGGTGGAGTTGGCGTTGCCGTAGAGGTCGCACTCGATGGCGGTGTTGATGGCGATGACACCGAGTCGGCGGATTATCTCAGGACTGTTCGATATCTCGCTCTGACGCAGGGTGAGGTGGTTTTTGAAGTAGTCCATGTTGTCGTACACCTGCATGAGGCACTCGTTGCTCACGGTGAGCGAGCAGGCCGAAGCGTCTTTCACGCGGCCGTTGAGCATCATGTCGATGACAGAGTTCTGAATCACCTCAGTGTAGATATTGAAGTCGGGCACGTGCTTGTCGGCACCCAGGGCACCGAGGATGGCGTTGGCGGTGCTGCCCACACCACTCTGCAGCGGCAGGAACTCCTTGGGGATGCGTCCGGCATGGAGCTCGTCGACGAGGAACTCGGCGGTGAGGTAGCCGATGCGGTCGGTCACAGGGTCGCTGTCCTTGAAGGCGCGGGCCTCGTCGGGGATATTACACTCCACCACACCCACGAGCTTCTCCTTCGGAATGGTCACATAGGGCACACCGATGCGGTCGCCCACCTTGGTGATGGGAATGGGCTTGCGGTAGGGCGGGTCGAGCGGCTCATACACGTCGTGGATGAACTTGGCGTTGGGGTTGTGGAAGGAGTTGAGCTCCAGAATGATATGCTTGGCCAGACGGGCTGCTGTGGGGCTGATGCCGCCGGCAGCGGTAAGATAAGCCTTGTAGAAACCATCGGCCTCCTCAATGTCGCACACCTCGAGAATAGCCCAGTCGATGTCACCGTAGAAGCCGTAGCGCAGCTCCTGTGCCATGTGGCTCAGGTGAAGGTCGTTGTAGGGAATCTCACCCATGTTCACATGTTTGCGGAAGTCGGGGTTGGTGGTGTAGGGAGCGCGGTATTTGAGAGCCTGTGCATTGGCCAGGTCACCGTCGGTGCTCTGTCCGGTGGAAGCACCGGTGAAGATACCCACTTTGAAGGGACGTCCGGCATCATGCTCAGCCTGAGCGATCTTGGCCAGCTCTTTGGTCACGGCTTTGGCCACTCCGGCGGGAGTGAAGCCACTCATTGCAATATTTTCTCCGTTTTTAATCAGCGACGCAGCCTCGACTGCGGTCATAAGTGTGTAAGACATATAATATTACGATTGGTTATAATTTGGCCGCAAAGGTACTTCAAATCAAGCAAAATGGCAAATTATTCATACTTTATTTTCCCTTTTTTTCTCTCGTGCCGATTTATTTCTTAATTTTGCGGTGCAAAGGCTGGAAAAGCCAGCCGCAAAACACAAAAGACATGAACTGTAACAAGAGAATCGTAACCTTCGGAGAGTTGCTGCTCCGCTTTTCAAAATTCGACCATCGCCGCTTCCCGCAGACCGAGGTGCTGCGCGGCAATTTCGGCGGCAGTGAGGCCAATGTGGCCATCTCGCTCGCCACATTAGGCAACGATGTGGAATATGTGACCCGCCTGCCAAAGGGGCAGATAGGCCTGGCCGCCCTGATGATGCTCAGAGAGTACAACCTGCGCACGCCTCACGTGTTGTGCGACGGCGACCGCATGGGCGCCTATTACTTTGAGGGTGCTGCCGGTCTGCGCAACTCGAGTGTGGTGTACGACCGCAACGGCTCCGCCTTCTACAATCTCACCCCCGGCTATTTCAACTGGCACGAGATACTGAAAGATGCCGCCGTGTTTCACACCTCCGGCATTGCAGGCGCTCTCTCACCCGGTGCCGCCGCCGCCACCTTCGAGGCCCTCGACACGGCCGACGAGATGGGACTCACCATCTCCTTTGACATCAACCACCGCAAGAACCTGTGGAAATATGAGGGTGCGCAGCCGCGTGAGACCCTGAGCCGCATGCTCTCCTATGCCGACGTGATGTTCGGCGACGTGATAGAGTTTGAGTTCCTCACCCAGCACCCCAAGATACCCTTCACCGCCACCACCGCCGACTATGAGATGGACCTGGAGCCCTACCGCGAGTGGTTTGAGGAGATACACGCCCGCTGGCCCCGGTGCCGCAAGTGGCTCATGGGCATGCGCAACCAGGTGAGCGCCAGCCACCATCTGCTCACCGCTCTGCTGTGGAGCGACGGCCGGCTGTACAGCACCCGCGTCTACGACATACAGGACATGATAGACCCCATGGGAGTGGGCGACGCCTTTGTGGGCGGTGAGCTCCACGCCCTGCTGGCCCATCCCGGCGACGACCAGCTCATGCTCGACTATGCGCTTGCCGCCGCCACGCTGAAATACACCTTCAACGGCGACTTCAACCTGGCTACCGACGAGGAGATAAAGGCCCTGATGGCCAGGTAGGGAGAAAAGGAGTGACTTTTTGACGGGCGTCTGAGTTGCTCAGCATTCGAAAGAGCCAAATAATTTTGGCTCTTTACTCATTTATTCGTAACTTTGCACAAATTTTCGTTATATGGAACAGAATCTTGTCATTTACAATACCCTGAACAGAAGGAAGGAGCCGTTCAAACCCGTTCACGCCCCCAATGTGGGCATGTATGTGTGCGGCCCTACCGTCTACGGCGACCCGCATCTGGGACACGCCCGGCCCGCCATCACATTCGATGTGGTTTTCCGCTACCTGAAGCACCTGGGCTATAAGGTGCGCTACGTGCGCAACATCACCGATGTGGGACATCTGGAGCACGACGCCGACGAGGGCGACGACAAGATAGCCAAGAAAGCCCGCCTGGAGCAGTTGGAGCCCATGGAGATAGCCCAGTACTACACCAACCGCTACCATGCCGCCATGGAGGCCCTCAATGTGCTGCCTCCCAGCATAGAGCCCCATGCCACCGGCCATATCATAGAGCAGCAGCAGCTGGTGAGCCAGATACTGGCCAACGGATTTGCCTATGAGAGCAACGGCAGTGTGTATTTCGACATAGAGAAATACAACAAGCAGTACCACTACGGCATTCTCTCCGGCCGCAACCTGGACGATGTGATCAATGCCAGCCGCGAACTCGACGGGGTGGGCGAGAAACACAACCAGGTAGACTTCGCCCTGTGGAAAAAGGCACAGCCCGAGCACATCATGCGCTGGCCCAGTCCCTGGAGCGACGGTTTTCCGGGATGGCACTGCGAGTGCACCGCCATGGGCCGCAAATACCTGGGCGACCATTTCGACATCCACGGTGGCGGCATGGACCTCGTGTTCCCGCACCATGAGTGCGAGATAGCACAGGCTGTGGCCAGCCAGGGCGACCAGATGGTGCGCTACTGGATGCACAACAACATGATTACCATCAACGGACAGAAGATGGGCAAGAGCCTCAACAACTTCATCACCCTCGAGGAGTTCTTCACCGGCAGCCATGCCACCCTCGAACAGGCCTACTCGCCCATGACCATCCGTTTCTTCATTCTCTCCGCCCACTACCGCGGCACAGTCGACTTCTCCAACGAGGCCCTCAAGGCCAGCCAGAAGGGCATGGAGCGCCTGCTCAGCGCCATCGCCGACATGGAGCGCATCGCCCCGGCCAAGACATCGGATGCCGCTGTGCACGAGAGCATAGCCGGCCTGCGGCAGAAGTGCTACGACGCCATGAACGATGACTTCCAGACACCTGTCGTGATCAGCCATCTCTTCGAGGGCTGCCGCCTTATTAACCTATGCCTGGACCACAAGGCCCAGGTAGACACCGCCGACTTGCAGGAACTGCAGGAAACCATGCGTCTCTTCACCTTCGACTTGCTGGGACTGCGCGATGAGAAAGGCAGCAGCAGCGATGCCCGCGAGGAAGCCTTCGGCAAGGTGGTGGACATGGTGCTCGACCTGCGCGCCAAGGCCAAGGCCGCCAAAGACTGGGCCACCAGCGACCAGATACGCGATGCCCTCAGTGCCGCCGGATTTGAGGTGAAGGACACGAAAGACGGTGTGACCTGGAAATTGAACAAATAACCCCACCCCCGGCCCCGCGCCGATGGGATAAAGCTGAGAGTCATGGAACGCAATACGAAACCCTGCCCCGTATGTGGTAAAGAGATTTACCTGCATGCCCGTCTGTGCCCGTATTGTCAGGCAGAGACGAAGTTTGTCTCTGTCGACGAGGTACGTGCCCAGCAGTCCGTAGAGACCGCCGATGAGCCCGATCCCGTGGTCGCTCAGCCCACTGAAGCTCCCCTGCCGCAGGAGGAGCCGGCTGCTCCTGCTGTGGAGGCTGCCGAACCCATAGCCGTTGAGACTGCCGAACCCGCCGCTCCTGTGGAAGATTCTGATGAGGACGCCGCTGAGGAGGAGGAGGAAACCGCCTCGTGGCGGAGCCGTCTGACAGCCTGGTGGAAGAAAGACTCTTCGCTCATCAAGCGGGAATATACCGAGAAGATAGGCCGCCGGTACTCCCGGTCCACCATCCTTATCGGTTCGGTGATTGGCGTGCTGTCGGTCATCGTGCTCGGCATCTTCATCGCAGCGCAGTTTCAGCGCCACACCGTCTACAACATCGACCCGTCGGTCGACGGATGGGTGAAGCAGGTGCTCGACAGCATGGACCAGGAAGTGTCGTTGCGCGGCACCACCGTGGCCAAGTTTCCCGACAAGGACCGCCACTACATGTTCTACCTGCAGGACAAGCATCTGCATGTGTTCGATGCCAAGCAGCATACCGATGAGATATTCGACATAGAGGAGGAGAATGCCCGTGCCGTGGTCGACTATACCGGCAGTGGTGTGCTCAATGCCTACCTCAGTCCGAACGGCAAGTTCGTCATCGTCATCGCCTCGCGTGCGCCCGGCAATTCGGAGTGCGGCCTGTACAGGATTCAGACCGACACGAAGATTGTGCAGTATCTGGACCGCGGCCGTGTGACCCCCGACAAGGAGGGCTACCAGGTGCAGTCGTTCGGTCGTGTGGCGCGCTATGACGCCAACGGCGAGCGCATCACCGGCATCAGCGGCGACGAGGCTGAGCGGGCCATGCAGCAGCGGCAGACAGCGAGACCCCAGCGCGAGTCATCGTCAAAGTCGGAAGGCAAGGAAGTGAGTGCTCCTGCTCCCTCTGTGACGCAGCAGATAAGCCCCAAGGTAGACCTTACCCCCAAGCCCAAGGTGCCGGAGAAAATCACCATTAAGCCCGTAGAGCCGTAGAGAAGGTGAGACACAAAAAACTATTGTGAAGCTATTCAGGATGAATACCCAGAAGAAGATACTCTTGTTGCTGCTGTGTGCCGTTGTGGCCATGGTGGTCTATGCCATCAATCCCATCGACTGGTCGTTCGCCAGTCAGCCCCTGAAGAAAATCAAGATAGCCATGCTTCAGGAAATCAACGACACCACGGCACTGAAGGAGAAAGCCGACACCGTGCCCGTGAAGGTGAAGGACACCAACCCCCAGACCATCCTCTTTATAGGCGACTCCATGCTCGAGGGCCTGGCACGCCGTTTCTACGAATACGCCGGCCGCAACGGTCACGACCTGCATACCGTGCTCTGGTACAGCAGCACCTCGGAGCGGTGGGCCAAGACCCGCACCCTCGACTACTACCTGCAGCAGGTGAAGCCCACTTATGTGGTGATATGTCTGTGCAGCAATGAGCTCTTCGTGCGCGACCTGGACCAACGCGAGGAATACATCAAGACCATCATCAGCAAGATAGGCAATGTGCCCTTCGTGTGGATCAGTCCGCCCAACTGGAAAGACGACACCGGCATCAATGAGATTATCATCCGCCATGTGGGCAAGGAGCGCTATTTCGACAGCCGCCACCTGGAGCTGGAGCGCGGCAAGGACCACATGCACCCCACATTCTCGGCCGCCGCTGTGTGGTTCGACAAGGTGGCGCTGTGGCTCAGCAGCGACGAGACCGCCCATCCCATCGTGATGGAGGTGCCCACGGAGAAAGTGAAATCGACCAATTGGACCATCATGATGCCCAACGACCCCGGCAAGTAAGGAGGAGACCCGCTGCACAATGAGCCAGACAGAACATATTCTCAACTCCCTCATCGCGTTCCTCACGGAGCCCGACAAGACCTGGTCGCTGGTCACGGTGCCCTTCATGTTTGCCTTCGTGGCCTTCTTCCTGGTCTATATCCTCATAGGGAGAGAGCGCCGCACGCTGATGATGGGCTATGTGGTGCTGTTCAGCCTCTTCTTCGCCTACAAGGCCAACGGCCTGCTCATGCTGTTGCTGCCCGCTACCGTGCTCGTGTCGTGGTGGCTCACCCGGCAGATGCACGAGAGGGAAGGCCGGCAGCGGCTGTGGTGGATGTGGGCCACCGTGGTCATCGACCTCCTGCCGCTCGCCTATTTCAAGTACACCAATTTCTTCATCGACATCGTGAACGATGTGGTGCGCACCAATTTCGCCCCGCTGTCCCTGCTGCTGCCCATCGGCATCTCCTTCTATACCTTCCAGGCCATCAGCTATACCGTAGATGTGTACAAACGAAAGTACACCGACGAGGTGAGCCTATTGGAGTATGCCTTCTACCTGACCTTCTTCCCGCTCATCATGGCAGGCCCCATCACCCGGGCCGGCACCCTGCTGCCGCAGCTTAAGCAGCCGGCACCCGTGACCGACAGGAGCGCCTACATAGGCCTGTGGCTCATCATCGTGGGCATGCTCAAGAAACTGCTCATTGCCGACTATATCGCCCAGTACAACAACTGGATTTTCGAAGACCCCATGGCCTATTCGGGTTTTGAGAACCTGATGGGCGTCCTGGGCTACACCTTGCAGATATACTGCGACTTCTCCGGCTACAGCGACCTGAGCATCGGTATCGCCGCCCTGATGGGATTCCAGCTGAAAGAGAACTTCAGATATCCCTACCAGTCGCTCAACCTGGGCGAGTTCTGGCACCGCTGGCACATCTCGCTGTCCACCTGGTTCCGCGACTATCTCTACATACCGCTGGGCGGCAACCGCCGCGGCACCGTGCGCACCTATGTGAACAATTTCATCACCATGGCCGTGTGCGGTCTATGGCACGGCGCCTCCTGGATGTTCGTGTTCTGGGGCGCCATGCACGGTGTGGGCCTGATGGTGCACAAAGCCAGCAAGCGGTGGCTCGACCGCCTGCCCGACCATTGGGCCGTACGTGTGGGTTCCTTCGCCCTCACGTTCACCTATGTGGCCGTGCTGTGGGTGTTCTTCCGTGCCGACAGCATGCACACTGCCTACAAGATACTCGACAGCATACTCTACGACTTCAGCTGGGACTATTTCGTGCCCTTTGTGACGCGCCGCACCACCTGGACCATCTTCTTGGTGCTGGGCTATGCCCTGCATGCCATGCGCGAGCGACATGTGGAGCGGATCAAGGAATGGTTCGTAAGCAGTCCGTGGACCTTCAAGCTCATCGTGCTGCTTGTGGTGCTGCAGTTGGTGGTCAACTTCCGTCAGAACAGTGTACAGCCGTTCATCTATGCCCAATTCTAATCTTTTTTCAAAAAACAACAGGAAAATGCGCCGACTCATCGTCTCCTCCGTGCTGCTGTTCGTAGTGGCCGCAGCCATGCTCCATGCCCAGAAAACCAATTTCGTGCCTGCCAGCGACAGTCGCCTGGCCTATGTGGGCCGTATGAGCCTTAAAGGGCAGTGTGCCTCGTGGACTTACCCCGGACTGCAGATACACGCCGCCTTCACCGGCACGTCGCTGCGTATGAAGACCAATCCGGGCTGCGGATTCTTCATGGTGGAGATAGACGGCAGGGAACCCTTCAAGATTGAGGCATCGGAGAGCGACTCTGTGTTGCTCGTGGCCGACGGACTCGGTGCCGGCGAGCACCGCGTGGCCCTGACCTATGCCATCGAAGGCCTGCTGAAGCACCCCAAATTTTACGGCTTTCTGCTCGACGATGAGGCTACGCTGTGCCAGCGGCCGCAGTTGCCGGAGCGCAAGATGGAGTTTATCGGCAATTCCATCACCTGTGCCTATGGAATCGAGGGCGACGGCAGCGAGAAGAAGTTTTCCTATAGTCAGCAGAATGTGTATTATGCCTATGAGTCGCTGGTGGCCCGTGCGCTGAATGCCCAGTGCCAGATAGTGGCCCGCTCGGGCATCGGCATCTACCGCAACAACAACGGCAATGTGCGGGGCGACAAGAATGTGCTGCCCGCCCTCTACCCATATACGCAGTTCGGTATGGGCGGCGAGCGGTGGGATTTCTCCCGTTACCAGCCCGATGTGGTGTGTGTGAACCTGGGCACCAATGACACCACCCATCCCTCTTACGAAACCAGTCTGCTCACTGCCGCCTTCAAGCAGTTTCTGGTCACCCTGCGCGGCCATTATCCCCACGCCAAGATAGTGCTCCTCACCGGCACCATGCTCAAGGGACAACGCCTTGAGGATGTGAAGCGTGCCCAGCAGGCTGCCATCGACGATGCCATGCGCAGAGGCGATGACGAAGTGTACCGTTTCGACTTCACACCGGCCGACGGCACCTATGGTTATGGCACCCACAAGCACCCCTCCAAGCGGCAGCATGCCCACATGGCCGAGGAGTTGATACCCTTTATCCGGAAGATAACGGGATGGAAGTAGAGAGGAAGTGACTACTCCGCTGTCTCAATGCTTGAGCGACGTGAAGTAGTAGTGCCAGTAAGTGTCGCCGAAGCGTTGCGCCAGTCCCTCTGGGGTCATCGATGGTGAGTTGATATACAGATAGAACTGGTTGAAGCGCTGCGCCGTGGCCTGGCTCACCTGGATGGGCAGTTGCTCGTCTTTCTCATGGTGGAAACCCCATTTCAAGACCAGTGCCTCCTGGAAATGCCGCGGTATGGCAGGATAGCCGAGTTTCTCGCCCCAACCCACATAGTTGGCAAAGTTTTCCAGGTCGCCCGTCAGCAGATAGGCGGCCATGAGATATTCATAGGCCAGACGGTTGGACGTGTTGCTGAAGAAGAGGCTCTGTATCATCTCAGGCGTCACATGGTCGCTGAAGAAGAAGTCCTCATCGTAGACCAGTCGCCGCAGGCGTCCGTATTCTGGATGCTTGTCCACTGCCTTTTCATTCCCGAGCAACTGCATAGTCTCGTTGGCCCAGTCCTTGTAGAAGAGCGTTTTCCGCAGCGCCAGGAGGTATTTGCGGGCCACCTCGTAACTGCCGTTGATAAGGTTGGTCTGTGCCAGCCGTTTGTAGCAACGGGCACTTTTCTGGAAGTCGAGTATAGCCTCCTGTGCCTCGAACACCGTGCGCTGCGCCACATTGATCATGCCCAGCTGGTAGAAGGCCTCTGCGGTAGGCAACGGACTGGTGGCGTCGGTATCCACATCGGGTAAAAGACCGGCGGTGCCGTTCTGGTGATATTCGAACATGTGGTCGGTGAGCAGGCCACGCATGGCAAGGGCAAGGTTCTGCACCGTGACGCCAATCTGGTTGTTGGGCTTTTCGGCGTTGATGGTGTCGAGTATGCGGTTCCATTGTTGGTGGCAGGCCATGAAGTCGTATTGCATCACCTTTTCTGCCTTGAAATTGCTTTTGTTCCAAACAAGCCAACCCATGCCCAGCGCCACCACCAGGAAAGAGGCGGCGGGCCAGGCAATGCGCCCGACCGGGGTACTGCCGCCCTTCTTGGCGTTGCCGCGCTTACTCGCAACAGGTTTTTTCGCTGTGGCCTTGTGCGGGAAAAAAGTCCGTACGGCGAGCGTAAGGACGAAGACCGACAGCACCGCTGTCCAAAGCATCACAGGGCATACGGTGGGGTAGCGGTAGTAATGTATGCCATACCACAGGCTGCCCTGCGGCACAGGGAGATAATAAGACAGCAGGAAGGGCACTGCGGCCAGGAGTAGGAACACACCGTAATACCAAGGAGACTTTTTGGGACGGGGTGCCTGCAGCAGAAAGAACAGCACACAGACGGGGCCCGCTATCCAGTAGAGCAGCGGAACGGCGGCCACGAGCAGGATAGCGCGCCACCGGCCGCGTGGCAGCAGGTCGAAGCACCAGGAGGCGAGGAGCGTGAGCACCACTGCCCAGACACCGCCCAGAAGCGCATGCTCGTCGAGCAGGAAGAGCCAGAGCAGGAACGAAGGCACATACGTCAGTCCGTAGAGCCGCCCCCAGGAGGTGAGCCTCAGCGTGAGGAGCTGCACCGCCGAGAGCAGCAGCGCGATGATGAGTGCGCCCACCCAGGCAAAGAGGAAGAACTGTGTGCAGAAGCGTCCCAGCAGGTCGGCCACGCCGCCGGGCAGCCTAACGATGTTCCACACATAAGAGCCGTCGAAGAGGAAAAGCTGATACTGCTCCTGATAATGCAGATGATGCGGATAGGCCAGTCCGAAAAAGAGGAGGACGGCCACACCGAAAAGGAGCGTATAGAGGAGGTGCAAATGCTTCATATAGACAAATCTAATTATCAGAAAAATACCCGGCTGAACTCGTCGACGCTGATGCCTACAGGCTCAACCATGAACTCCGGGCGGTTATAACTCTTCAGGCGAAATGTGTTCTGTTCGGGGTCTTCCTGCGGCAGGAGGAAGGCCTTTCCCACTTTCCCGTTGTTGAAATAGGCTATGTAGACACGGCTGAAGTTGCCGTCCACCCTGCGGCTGGCACACATGATCCAGTGGCCGTTGCTCGACCAGGTGGGATAGCTCTCGGCAAAGCCCTCGCTGTTGAGCGGGGTTAAGTCGAGGGGTTGGGAGGTCTTCCCGGACGGGTCGGTGTCTGCCTGACGGTCGAGCGGCAGACAGACGATATCGGCATCGTGGTGCCAGATGTGGAAACAGCCGTACCGGCCCTCGGCAAAGAGCAGGTAGCGGCCGTCGGGGCTGATGCGCGGCAGGGTGACGCTCTTGTCGGCCGATGCCGCATCAACCACGAGCTCCTCCTCGCCGAAGCCGTGCGAGGCCAGATCGAAGGGTCGGCGGTAGAGGTTGTATTGCACTTTTTGGAAGGTAGCGCTGATGTCCTCGCCGCGCAATTCGTCGGGCAGGGGAACCGACTTGCAGTAGTAGAGGTAGCGGCCGTCGGGCGACCAGGTGGGGAACACCTCCAAGAGGTCGGGGTCGTTGCTGATGATGCTCACCGAGTCGGTGGCCACATCGTAGAGAATCAGGTCGCTGGCCGTATCGAACACCTCCACCTTGTTGGGGTGGGCCGTATGAAACACCTGGTGTGTCAGGTTGGTGGAGAAGGCTATCAGCTTGGCGGTGGGGTGCCATGCCGGATAGACACCGGCAGAGATGGTGTTGTCGCGTTTCAGGTCTACTTTCGACACCTTGCCGTCGTTCACTATCACGGTGCCGCCCCGTGTCACGCGTGCGTGAAACAGCATGTTGTCGGTTTTGTAGTTCTGGTAGCTGTGGCAGTTGATGCACTGCCCTTTGGGGTCGTCGCAGCTTACTTTGTTGTTGAATATTTGCGTTTCGGCAAATGAGGTGAGGTTGCGCTGGGCAATCTCCATGTAGTCGTAAACGATGTAGGATGGCTCGATGAGGCGGTACGACAGATACTCGTCGATAGGCTCCTCGGCCACCCGTATCTCAAAGGGGTTGAACGCCAGCCATCCGCTCTCCTTCCTTCCCCAAACCTCCACCTTGATGCTCTTGCCCTTGGCAGCGTCGAGCAGGACGTGCCACTCGTCCTCAGGTATCTGCACTTTCACACCGTTGCCGTAGGTCTGCTGCTGGCCGTCGGGGGTGGTGAGGCGCGCCACACAGGCCTCGTACTGGTCGGTCGGCAGCATGAAGTTGAGCGGTGCTATGTTGCAGGGCACCGTGACATCGCAATAGTCGGGGAAGATGTCGGGCAGGCATTTGGCAGCTTTGGCATCGGCGGGCACCTCCGGATGGTCGGCGCACGATACGAAGAGCAGGGCCACCAAAAGCAGGGTATAGGAGAGGATATGACGTTTCATGGTTCTCTTGGGCTTTATGATATAACGCTCCTGACCGGCACTTTATTGAGCAACTGTTCCGAAGATGTTGTAGTACCAATAGGTGTCGGCCCATTGGGCGCGCATGTTTTTGCCTATCTCCTCCTGATCTTTCAGACCGCTCTTCAGAAGGTTTTCCAGGGTAGCCCAAAACTGTTTGTAGCGGTCGAAGACAGGCTGCTCCACAGGCAGGATGATGCGTTTTTCTTCCGGTGCCTTGTCCATGTACATGATGTAAGCCTCCTGGGCATGCAGCGGAAATTTATCGTTGGGGTGCAGTTTCACATATCTGCGCAGCGACGTCCAGAAACAGCGTGAGTCGCGGCGTATCATGGAGTAGAACAAAGCCTGCTCCGAAACCGCTTTGCTCACGGTGTCGGCAGCGTGGCTGAAATTGTCTACAATAAATTGCTCGCTGTTGTTCTCCACGCCGCCAATCTCATCGGCGAAGGATTTCTGCAGCTCGCTCACCATCGGGCTTTCGGGAGCCGGCTGCCAATGGCCGTAGAACAGGTTGTGGCGCAGCAGGGTGGTGAACCGCCGGGCCAGCGCCTCTTCGCCGGTGGCGCGGGCACAGCGTGAAATCATCTTCATGTAGAAGGGGGAGAATCCTGTGGCCACGGCATTCTCATAGCACAGGCGGATGGCATAGTTCATCTTGCCGTAGTTGTAATACACCAGCGGCGCGGCGATGTTCAGAAGACCTATGTGGAGCGAGTCGGGGTTGTGGATGTCGGTGGCATGGTTGCCAAACTTGAAGGAGCGGTCGAGCAGGCCTCCTTCATTCATCAGGGCAATGTTCTTGAGCATGACCATCGTCAGGGTGGGCTGCTTGTTGGCTTCCGCCACCTGAAGCACCTGCTGCCAGTCGTCGGCAGCGGCATAGCGCATCATGCGCATCTCCTCGGTGTAGTTGCGGTCGTGGAACATGAGCGATGCGGTAAAGCTGATGCCGGCCAGGGCGCACAGCACAGGTACAGCCCGTTTCACCAAGAGGCGGGCCTTGACCAGGAATCTGCCGCACAGCGCTATGAGCATCGACACGGCAGCAAGCACCCAGAACGGGAGGGTGAGATGGCTGCCCGAATCGACCGGTGTCACAAAGCAGGGCCACCCTGCCTGCATCACCTCCTCAAGACGCATATGTGGATAGAGTAGGGCATGCCAGAGGTAGGCGGCCGCGAGAAGCAGCACGATGCCCACGAGCTCCCGCCAGCCGGGCTTTGCGGAAAGCGCCAGACAGAGGATGAAAAGCAGGGCATACCAGCCCAGCAGCGGAAAGAGGACCACGGCCAGCAGATACCAGGCAAGATGCCAATGGCGCGGGGTGCGGCTGGCTGCCCACAGGAGCAGCAGCATGGCGAGATAAGCCACCGACTGCGAGAACCAATAGCCTCTTATGGAGAAGATATAGATCCAGTAGCCTAAGTCTACCACCGATGTGAGCAGACAGGCCACCGGCAGGAGCATCAGCGCGGCGCTGCTACCCTTCAACTGAAATGCCTTGGCGCCCACCAGGAAGATGAGCACCCAGACGGCCGCCAGCACGCCTGCTCCGAGGGCCGGGTGGTAGAAGAGCTGTGTGAGCCAGGCGCCCACATACTGCATCAGTCCGAAGGGCTTGGAAAGGAGGGTATGGAAATAAGGCGCTCCGACGATGAATTCAGAGCGGTCGTGTGCCGTATAGAGCACCTCCTGATTCAGGTATAGCAGGTATACGACAAATGCAAGGAAAGCCAGCACACCCGCCCCAAGCGAGGCGGCAGCTGCTTTGTCTCTTCTACTTATTTCCATACTTCCATAGGCTAGATGTATAATAGGCTGACTCAATGGAAAGAGTCAGCCTATTATGAATTAAACCGGTAAGGAATTACTCCTCATAGTAAACACTTGTGAAGGTAGCAGAACCGTTCGTGATCAGGAGGTTGAGGTCGCGGCCTTCACCGCCGTTGCCCTTGGCACACTCCTTGGCAATCTGCTCGGTGAGCTGAATCTCCCACTTCATACCGGGAGTGAGCGAGATGCCCTCAGCATACACCGTGCTCCACCAACCGTTCTGAATACGGGCCTGGCAGCCGTCGCTGGCATCCTTGACATCGACGACGAGGGTCTTCAGACCGAAGTAGATGTCGTCGGACAGCGTGGGGAAGTTCTGGCCTTCAGAATCGCTGAAACGCAGCGGAGCCGCATCCCAGCCGCCAACGGTGAATTCGCCTTCCCAAATCATATATTTGGTGAGCGGGTCGGTGATGACATCGCATTTCACAGGATATTCAGCAGTAAGCTCAGTACCGTCGGCGCAGACAGCGGTAAGCACCACGGTGTATTCACCCAGCTTCATCTTTTTCTTGGCAAAGTTGCTCACAAACTCCTTGCCGCCGATTTCCCACTTTGCATTGACGGGTGCCGAGGTAGAGCAGGTAATCACGTTGCCGTTCTGGCCATTGTCGGCCTTGTCGACCGTGACAGTAGTCTTCGCCTTAAGTTCATCAACAGTGATGTGACCGCCATTGCTGATATCCTCCTCGACAGGATCGCAGGCTACAAGCGCACAAACTGCAGCGAAAAACAAAAATATCTTTTTCATATTGATTACTAAATTATGATATTAATAAAGAACCTTATATTGTGTCTCAGCATTGGCAGCATCCCAGCCTGGATTCTGCTTCAGTTTGCCATTCTTCACGGTAATCTCAGTCTGAGGTTTAGCCAGGAAGCCATTGGTGTCGATATAACGCTTGGCCCAAGAACAGGTCATGTGTTTCATCGTGCGCTTGTTGGACTTGTCGCCAAGGCAGATAATCTGTTTGCCAGACTGAGCCTGAAGAGCCTTGGGAGCATACGAGTTCTCATTGGGCTTGTTGCCCGTCCAGCGGCGCATGTCGTTGAAACGGAGGCCTTCGAAAGCGAACTCCCAGCGGCGCTCGTCCTGAACGGCCTTCAGCGAGTAGGGTGTCTCAGGAACGCCGGCACGGCGCTGCACCTGGTTCATGTAAGAAGCATCGCCCGTGAGCTCGGTGAGCATCAGGAGCACATCGGAGTAACGCATCAGGTAGAAGTCCTCGAAGTGGTCGCCCTGCATCTTGTTGTCGAGCGAGCTGCTGGAGTAGCCTTCGCACATGGACCACCATGTGTCGTTGTTGGCGGCGCAGGCATCAAGGTTCACCTCGGCGTACTTCTTGACGGAATAGCCCGACTCCTCGCAGTCGTCCTTCTCATAGGTATAGTTCTGCAACTCATTGTCGAGGTCGATCAAAGAAGCCTTCTTGCGGAGGTCGGTGTAATTGTTGGTCCGCTCAGCATCTGTCCAGTCGTCCCAGATGTTGCAGGAGGGAGTGCCCTGGCCCCATCCCTGGTTGAAGGGATAGGTGTTGTCGCGGTTACCATTCTGGTTGGATGCACCGTTACGAAGTCCCCAGAATACAGAGATATAGTTGGAGTACATACGTGCAGTATTATAGGTACCGGTGATGCTCCATGCCGAGGCGTTCATGAACTGGACCTGGAAGAGTTCCTCGGTGTTGCCATTACCCATGCCGGGCTGGTCGAAGCAGTTCTCACGTTTCATGTCCTTGATGAACTCATAGGCGTGGCCCTGGTCATCCTGAGCCTCATCCCAAAGAAGACTGTTGGAGTACTGCCAGAGTGAGCGGAAGTCCTCACAGAGTTTATAGCCGCCTTTGGAGACGATGTCCTGAAGGCCTTTGACAACATCGGCCTGAGAAAGAGAAGCAGCAGTGCATCCTTCCTGCTCTACAAGGTCAATGGCAGGAGCGCTACCCGAAGCGAGTTCGCCGACATTCTTATAGAAACCGGCCCAGAACATGTAAGCACGGGCGATGAAAGCCTCAGCAACATACTTGTTGGCGTGGCCGTCGCCATGGCCTCTTTCTGTTCCCATGAGATTTGCACCGGACACGAGGTCAGAGAGTACCTGGGGGAAGATGGCCGTCTCAGCGTCAGCCTGCTCCTCCATCTCCGGAGTGACAACAGTAGAAGTAATCAAAGGCACATCGCCGAACAGCTGGGTGAGCCAGAGGTAATAGATACCGCGCATGAAGTAAGCCTCGCCAAGGAGTTGATTACGCAGCGGTTTCTGGTCATCTCTCCAGGGCACGTTGTCGATAGTCTCAATAGCAGAGGTTGCACGGGCTATACCGCCATAGAGAAGTTTGTAAGGCTCGGCATACTGATTGACACTCATCTCTACAAGATGGTGGAGCGACTTCACCTTGTTGTCCTGCAGACCACCACTGCCGTAGCAGTTGTCTGACATAATCTCCCACCAGTAGAAGATATTCTGGTTGTCAGCGTCGCCACCACCCATAGTATTCATGATACTGTAGATAGCCGACAGTTCAGATTCAACATCCGCGACCTTGCCAGGGAAGACAGCGTCGGTGACCTCTGTTTTTCGCGGTTCAGTGTCCAACATGTCATTACATGCTGTGAACAAAGTTGCTGCCAGAACAGCTAACGTTGAAAATAAATATTTCTTCATAATTGTTTGTCGAATTAGAATTTAATATTTGCACCAACCAAGAAGGTACGAGCAGGAGGATAAAGGCCAAGGTCAACACCGGAAGCCCAATTTACGTCACCACCTGTTGAACCGACTTCAGGGTCGAGACCAGTGTAACCAGTGAAAGTGCAGAGGTTCTGAGCCTGAACATAGAGACGGAGCTGCTGGAACGGGCAGGATTTCCAAAGATGCTTGAAGTCGTAACCGAGTGTGACGGTCTTGATCTTGAAGTAGTCGGCATCCTCCATATAGCGGATAGAGTTCCAGATAGTGTTCTGATGACCAGTTGCAGAAATACGGGGCTGGAAGTTTGAGGTGCCCTCACCATACCAGCGGTTCAGGATGGTGGTGTCGTAGTTCTGATAAGGAGTGTCACCATAAGAACGGTAAGAACGCATGACCTGCATGCCGAATGCACCGGCACCGTTGATAGAGAAGTCTAAGCCTTTCCATGCCAGACCGAGGTTAATACCAAGGTTGAAGTCCGGGTTGGGGTTACCAATCTCATGACGGTCGCAGATGTCATTGCCATTAGCGTCGATAGCCTCGGCGTAGGTGATAAGACCGTCACCGTTCCAGTCGTCCCAGATGCAGTCACCGGGCATTGCGTTGTCGAGGACAGCTTTGCCTGCTGCGCGTGCAGCATCAATCTGCTCCTGGTTCTGCCAGATGCCGCTGTAAGACATGCCGTAGAAGTAACCGATAGGATGGCCTTCCTCAAAACGAGAGATGTATTCAGTACCCTGTGAGAGGATGCCGCCATTACCATTGACATGGTGGTTCAAGTTGTTGACTCGAATGACCTCGTTCTTATTGGTGGCAAAGTTGACACCTACGTTATAGCTGAAGTCTTTGCCAATGCGGTCGTTCCAAGTAAGAGCAAGCTCAATACCAGTGTTACGGATGTCACCGCCATTGAAGTAAGGCGACTCTTTACCCTGGTCATACTGAGGATCCTTGAGGATAATCAAGTCTTTTGTGGTCTTCTTATACCAGTCGAAGTTCACACCCAGACGGCTGTTGAGGAAACGTGCATCAAAACCGAAGTCAAGCTGCTCGGAAGTCTCCCAAGTAAGATCGGGGTTAGGAACATTCTTCGGGTATGCACCGGAATTAGGAGTTCCTGCCACTGAGGTGGCCAAGTCGGAACCGAACTTGTAACCGCCCACGCTCGACATAATGATAGGAGTAATGTACTGGTATTTTGGCACATTGCAGTTACCGTTCTGTCCCCAGGATGCGCGGATTTTCAGGAAGTCCATCCAGCTGTGGGTATTCTCCATGAATTTCTCGTTGGTGACCACCCAACCGGCAGATACAGAGGGGAACCAACCCCAGCGCTTGCCGTCATTGAAATGGCTTGAACCATCAGCACGTACGGTTACGGTTGCCATATAAGTCTCGTTCCAGTCCCAGCTTACACGGCCGAACCAGGAAGCGAGATAATCTTCGTCGTTAGGATTGCCACCCAGCGTAGCATCAGAAGCATTTTCGAGGATGATGTTGCTGAGCCATGCCGAATCCCAATCTCTTAACGATGCGAGTTGCTGTCCATAAGCGATTTTGTTGCTGCCGTTGAGGTTGGTGCTCCATGCAGTACTCTCGAAGGCCTGACCCACCATGGCCGAAATCTTGTGTCCATTGAGAACGGGGAGGTCATAAGTAAGCGTATTGGAAACAGACCAATTGGAGCTGAGCCAAGTGCTCTGGCTGATGCTATAGCTGTTTACGATAGCGGCACCTTCGGCGTTGGCACGCGGAGTACCGAAGTTACGGTATGCGCCAGAACCCCAAGAATAGTTGAACTGTGAGCGGAATCTCAGACCTTTGATCGGCTGGATGGTGACGAAAGCAGTAGCACTGGCATTGATGTTGCGGCTCTCTGCCATTGAGTTGAATCCACCCTTGCTGAGGTTTTCCCACGGGTTGTTGAACATAGCGGGAAGCCAGCCCTTACCATAAGTAAGCTCGCCGTCGACGTTCTGCCAGTTGTAGATGTCGCCATTGTCGGCAAACTGGGGCAGAAGCGGTGATGTCTGCATCAGACTGTGGATGTAGCTCCAGTACATGCCGTCCTCAGCCAGGTCGTGGCTCTTGTTGTAGCCAATGGAGATGTTCTCGCCAATGGTGATGGCATCAAAGTCCTTCACTCTCAAGAGCACATGGTCGCTGTTGAAGCGAATGGTGTGGCGGTCGTAGAATGAAGCCCTGTCGGCACCCATGATACCTTCGTTGCTGGTAAAGGTGTAAGAGCCCATGAACTTGGATTTGTCCGAGCCACCGGTCAGGGTGACAGAATGGTTCTGCTGCACGGCATTGTCGTTGGTGAATACATCCCACCAGTCGGTGCCTTCCCAACCGTTTTTCACCTTATTAAGAATGTCCTCCGGTATGGTTTTGGCCCAATCCATCTTAGCACCTGATGTGTTGAAGCTGTACTCGTCCATGATGGTCATGTACTGCTGGGCGTTGAGAAGCTGCGGGCGCTTGTAAACGTTCGACCAACCAATGGCTCCATTGTAGCTGATCTCAATCTTGCCGGCCTTGCCCTGCTTGGTGGTCACGAGGATTACACCGTTGGCGGCACGGGCACCATAGATGGCAGCAGAAGCAGCGTCTTTCAGCACGTCGATGCTCTCGATATCAGCGGGGTTGATACCGTCGAGGCTTCCCACCACACCGTCGATGACGTACAAGGGAGAAGTGTCGCTGTTGGTACCCTTACCACGGATAACCACATTGTATCCCTTACCGGGCTGAGAGGATGACTGGGTAATCTGCACACCAGGAGAAGAACTCTGCATGGCCTCGAGTGCGTTGGTGGTGTTCAGTTTGGCGATATCCTCACCTTTTACCTGCACGGTGGCACCGGTCACCAGTTTTTTCTTCATTGTACCATAACCGATGACCACCACGTCGTTGAGCGACGTAGCGTCTTCTTTCAGTACAACCTGAATGTTGCTACGGCCCTGCACACTGACGGTTTCAGTGACATAGCCTACATAAGAGATCAACAGCGTGGCATTGCTGGCTGCCTCCACGCTGAAATTACCATCGAAGTCGGTGATGGCACCTGTCTTGGCGTTTTGCACTTGCACGCTTGCACCAATGATAGGTTCACCCGCTTCATCGATTACCGTTCCTTTTACTATGCTCTGAGCCATCGCTCTCGGTGAGAACAAACAGAGCAGGAACAGAAACGCTAACGGCTTTTGTAGTGTCTTAATATTCCACATGGTCCATTTAGTTAAATTAAAAATTTATAAACAGATTTCGGTTTCTTACGGATGCTGATAGATAGGTTTGTGGGCTGTGCGATGGGATACATACACATTCCGACGCTGCAAAATTAAGTAGTTTTAAGATTTGTTATTACACGATTTGTAACACGGATTTTTTAAAAAGTAACAACTTTTCATAAAGTTGCCTACAAAGGCGGGAAAACACAGGCTTTTATGAATAGTTTTCCTATAAAAATCGGCTCTATTTTTTGATTTATTAAAAATGTTTTTTGATAAAAACAAGACCGTTTTGGGGGAGTCTCTAAGGGGATGACCGACAAAAAATGCCCAGCATAGCAGCCGGGCATTTTAATTATGTTGAAAGAAATGCGACAATTACATGGCCAGCAGGCGGCGGTAGCTTTCTATCACCTGCAGGGCCACATTGTTGTTCTCAAAGCGGTGCACATATTCTTTGCTCAGGCGGATGCGCTCCTCGCGGCCGGCGGCGCCTTTGGTCACCTGGGCGATGGCATGGGCCATGCCCTCCGCATCGTCGGGGTCGACGTACAGGCTGTGGGGTCCGCCCGCTTCCTCGAGGCACGACCCTGTGCAGGCCACAACGGGCAGGCTGCTCTGTATGGCCTCGATGATGGGTATGCCGAAGCCCTCGTAGCGTGAGGGATAGACAAAGGCCTCGGCCAGGTGGTAGAGGGCGGGCAGTTCGTCATTGGGCACGTTGTGGAGCAGGTGGACCCGCTCCTGCAGGCCCATTTGGGCCACCGCCCTTTTTATCTCCTCCGCATATTTCGTGGGCCGTCCCACAATCACCAGGTGCAGGTCGGCGGGCAGCAGCGGAAGCGCCTTGACGGCCAGCAGCACATTCTTCCGGCGCTCTATGGTGCCCACATTGAGGATATAGCGGGCGGGCAGGCTATACTGGGTCTTCACCTGCCGGTCGAACTCGCTGTCGACCTCTGTTTGGAACGACTTGCCGCAGCTTTGGTAGATAACGTCGATTTTGTCAGGGTCGACCCCTCCCAGTTGCACGATGTCGCGTTTGGTGCACTCGCTGATGGCGATGATGCGGTCGGCCTCGCGGCAGGTGCGGCGGAACTTGCGGGCGTAGAGCAGTGCGTCTATCCATTTATAGTATTCGGGATGGCGCATGAAGATGAGGTCGTGGATGGTCACGATGGAGCGGATGCCGCTCTTGCGGATGCCGGATGGCAACTCGCCGGAAAGTCCGTGGAAGAGGTCTACGCCGTCTCTTTTCAGGTCGCCGACGATGCCCCGCTGCCGCCACAGGTCTTTGGTGATGCGGAGGGTGGCGTTTCGGGGATAGACGAAGCGTATCCGCTCGCTGTTGATGACCTGTCGACGCAGGTCGTCGCGTCCACTGTCGGGCGCATACAGGCGGAAGTCGCAGCCTGTGTGGTCGGCCTCGGCCAGTGCGTTGATCAGTGTGCGGCCGTAGCTGCCCAGTCCGGTGGTGTTGGAGACGATGCGCTTGGCGTCGAATCCTATGATGAGCGGGGTGTCCATAGAGGTGTTTCTATAACTCGAGTTTGAAATCAATGTCGTCTTTATGCTTGCGCATGTATTTCGTCCAGAAGCGTTTGCGGTGGAGCAGGATGAGGCGCTCGCACTCTGCGGCATCCATGTGTCTTTCCTCGGCATAGGTCTTGGCCAGCTGGCAGAACATCCGTTTGGGTCCCCACAGTCGGGCGAAGTTGGCGCATCCCTTGTCGATATCCACCACCCCGAAATACATCCGGTTGGTGTCTACCAGAGAGAAGTGGTAGGTGCCGCCGCTCTTTTCCCAGAGTACATTGCCTGGCGAATAGTCCAGGTGCAGCATGCCGTGGTTGTGCATCTGTGCGGTGAAGCGTGCCAGGGCTTCGACCAGGGCCTCATAGGTGCCCTCCGGGGCATTGCCCAGTTCGTAGAGGCGGTGGGTATAAGGGCACTGCAGACTGATAAAATAGGTGAGGCCCAGTTGGCCGTCCTCGCGTTCTTCGATATAGGCCACGGGGTCGGGTGTATCAATGTCCTGTCCCAGCAGGGCGAAGGCATGGAAGAAGGCCCTGATGCCCTTGGGTTGCCTGATGCCCAACGAGTAGACATAATTGTTGGGGAAACGGGGCTTGTGAAAGCGTTTCACGTTGAGGCGTGTGCCGTCGGGGGCGGTGGTCACCTTGAGTACGTTGCGGCTGTCGCGCAGCACCTCGCCGATGCTGTCGAACTGTTGCGGAATGCGTTCTATCGCCTCCCGCCAGGCCTCGTATTTGGGATTGATGATGAGTCGCAGCATAGGTCAGGATGCTTTTTCGGTGTCTCTCGGCATGACTTTTCCGTTCACCACGACGAACCGGCGGTCGAACTCCTCATGGGTGCGTTTCCAGCGCTTGTGGGTCCACAGGTAGAAGCGTGGGTCGCGGCGTACGGTCTGCTCCAGCCGTTGGAAGAAAATACGTGTCACCTCGTTTTCGGGCAGAGATGCCGGGTCTTTTGTTATCAGTTCGAAGTTTACGATATAATGTCCGCGTGCGGGCCGCTGCATGTCGACGTAGAACACGGCGTCGTTCATGCGGCGCATGATTCTCTCACCTCCGGTGAAGACGGGTGTGTCGTGTCCCAGGAAGTTGAGCCACAGGTGTATGTTCTGCCATTTGGGCGATTGGTCGGAAATATAGCCTGCAAGCCACATGAGGTTTTCCCTTCGCCAGCCCACAAGGCGCCGCAGGATTTCCTTTTTGGAGACGGCGGTGCCGCCCAGGCTCTGCCGGATGTCCAGGAAGAGCCGGTCGGCCATGTCGCTGGCGAGCGGATGATAGATGAGGGCGGGCACGGCATCGGTGTGCCGCTGAAAGGCCAGTCCGATGGGAGTAAGATACTCCCAGTTGCAGTAATGTCCCAGGATAGCTGCACAGGTTTGTCCTTGGTCGAAGCATTCCTCTATCTGTTCCACTCCCCTGTATTCCACATGCTGCAGAAACTTTTCTTTGGAGATGGAGAGCAGTTTGAGCGTTTCCACGATGTAGTCGCACAGGAAGTGGAAAAATGCCTTCTCTATCTTTCTCAGTTCCTCCTTTCCTTTTTCGGGAAAGGAACTGGCCAGGTTTTGCCTCACCGTCTTCTTGCGGTAGCCGACGAGGTGGTAGACCACCAGGTAGACCGCGTCGGAGAGGGCGTAGAGCACCCGGAAGGGCAGCAGTGATACTGCGTAGCAGAGCGCGTGTACTATCTTGTATGCGATGTTCATGAAGCCTGCATGTCGTGAAGTTTTCTATAGTAGCCGTTCTGGGCCAGGAGTTCCTCGTGCGTGCCCCGCTCCACGATGCGTCCGTCGTGGAGCACGCATATCTCGTCGGCGTTTTTGATAGTGGAGAGGCGGTGGGCGATGGCCACCGTGGTGCGTGTCTTCATGAGGTGCTCCAAGGCATCCTGCACCAGTCGCTCGCTCTCAGTGTCGAGTGCCGAGGTGGCCTCGTCGAGGATGAGGATGGGCGGGTTTTTCAGGATGGCGCGTGCTATGCTCACCCGCTGGCGCTGTCCGCCGGAGAGGCGTCCGCCGCGGTCGCCCACCTTGGTGTCGTAGCCCTGCTCGGTGGCCATGATGAAGTCGTGGGCATTGGCGATACGTGCTGCCTGCTGCACCTCTTCGAGCGAGGCGTTGGGCACACCGAAGGAGATGTTGTTGAAGAACGTGTCGTTGAAGAGAATCGACTCCTGGTTCACGTTGCCGATGAGCGAGCGCAGGTCGTGCAGCCCCAGGTCTTTCACGTTGACACCGTCGATGAGTACCTCGCCCTCCTGTGCGTCGTAGTAGCGCGGGATGAGGTCGACCATGGTCGACTTTCCGCTTCCGCTCTGGCCCACGAGTGCCACGGTCTGTCCTTTGTGTATGGTGAGGTTGATGTCGCGCAGCACCCATTGCTCGCCGTAGCGGAACGACACATGCCTGAACTCGATGCTCTCCTTGAAGCCGTCGATGCTGACCGGCTGTTCCGGGTCTTTTATCTCCACCTCGGAGAGCAGAATCTTGTCGACGCGCTCCATGGAGGCCAGTCCCTTGGGAATGTTGTATCCGGCCTTGGAGAACTCCTTGAGGGGGTTGATGATGCTGTAGAGCATCACCATGTAGTAGATGAAGATGGGGCCGGAGAGCGTGTGGTTCTTGAGCACGAGCACGCCGCCGAACCACAGCACGATGACAATCATAACCGTGCCCAGAAACTCGCTCATGGGATGCGCCATCGATTGGCGTATGTTCACGCGCATGATATCGTTGCGGTAGGCCGAGTTGATGTTGTCGAAGCGCTGGTTCATTTTTCCTTCGGCGCAGAAGGCTTTGATGATGCGCAGTCCGCCCAGCGTCTCCTCCACCTGGCTCATGGTGTCGCTCCACAGTGCCTGCGCCTTGATTGACTTGCGTTTCAGTTTTCTGCCCACGAATCCCATGAACCACCCCATGACCGGCACGATGAGCAGGGTGAAGAGGGTGAGCTGCCAGGAGATGAAGAGGAGCATGGCGAAATAGCCGATGATGAGGATAGGGTTCTTGAAGAGCATGTCGAGGCTCGACATGATGGAGCTTTCTATCTCCTGCACATCGCCGCTCATGCGTGCTATGATGTCGCCTTTGCGCTCCTCGGAGAAGAAGCCCAGCGACTGTGAGGTGATTTTCCGGTAGAGCTGGTTGCGTATGTCGCGCACCACACCGGTTCGTATGGGTATGATGGTGGCCGAGGAGAGGAAGTAAGCCCCCGTCTTGAGCATGGTCATGAAAGCCAGGAAGAGGCCTATGAGCAGCAGGGTGGTGGTGGGGCCTATGTCGGCTATCATGCCGTTCACGTAGTAATTCATGTTGTTCATCAGCACATCCTGCGCATGGCTCCAGTCCCAGGGCATGAGCGTGGTGGCCGCATTGGTGTCGCCCGTCTTGAAGATAATCTGCAGGATGGGTATGAGTGCGGCGAACGAGAAGATGTTGAGCACCACAGAGAGGATGTTGAAGAACACGGAGAGAGCGAGGTACCGCTTGTAGGGCGGCACGAAGCGTCGGAGCACTTGTAGGAATTCTCTCATATTCGGCTTTTTAGAGTCTTGGGGTGCTTAGTCTACAGCCTCGCCCAGCAGGGTGGCGCTGGTAGAGCTGGTTATCTTCACATTTACGGTCTCGCCGATGTGGTGCTGTCCTTTGTCGAACACCACGGCCTTGTTCTGCTCGTTGCGTCCCATGAGCTGCTCTCTTGAGCGCTTGCTGTAGCCCTCCACGAGCACGGGGAAGGTCTTGCCCACATCGCGCAGGTTGGCCACGGCCGACAGTTCGGTCTGCAGGTGGATGAGTTCGTTGAGCCGTGCTATTTTCGTCTCTTCGGGCACATCGTCGGGCAGGTGTTTCGAGGCGTAGGTGCCCGGCCGCTCGCTGTACTTGAACATGAAGGCCGAGTCGTAGCCCACCTCGCGCATCAGTGAGAGCGACAGTTGGTGGTCTTCCTCCGTCTCGCTGTGGTAGCCCACGAAGATGTCGGTGGAGAGTCCGCAGTCGGGTATGATGCGTCGTATGGCCTCCACGCGGTCCAGGTACCACTCGCGTGTGTACTTGCGGTTCATGAGCTTCAGAATGCGGTTGCTGCCGCTCTGCACGGGCAGATGGATGTGGCGGCAGATGTTGGGCACCTCGGCTATCACATGGAGTGTGTCGTCGCTCATGTCCTTGGGGTGCGAGGTGGTGAAGCGCACCCGCATCTGTGGCACTGTCTCGGCCACCATTCTGAGCAGTTGCGGGAATCCGATGGTTTCTCCCCCGCGTTCGAAGCGGTAGGAGTTGACATTCTGCCCCAGGAGGGTCACCTCCTTAAATCCTTTCTGCTGCAGGTCGCTCACCTCGCGCAGTATGCTCTCCACGTCGCGTGAGCGCTCTCGTCCGCGTGTGTAGGGCACGATGCAGTAGTGGCAGAAGTTGTTGCAGCCGCGCATGATGCTTACGAATCCGCTAAGCCGTGCGGTGGTGATACGCCGCGGCACGATATTGCGGTAGGTCTCGGTGGTGGAGAGCTCGGTGTTGACGGCCTTGAGGCCCAGTTCGGCCTGTGCCATGAGTTCGGGCAGACTGAGGTAGGCGTCGGGTCCGGCCACCAGGTCGGCATGGTGCTCATCGACGAGTCCCTGTCCCACGCGTTCGGCCATGCAGCCCAGCACGCCCAGGATGCGTTTCCTGCCGCGCTTGTTCTCGGCGTGCAGGGTGTCGAGGCGTCGTGTTATTTTGTTCTCCGCATTCTCGCGCACGGAGCAGGTGTTCAGGAACACGGCATCGGCCTCGTCGGCGTTGTCGCAGGGCTCGTAGCCGGCCATCTGCATCACGGCGGCTACCACCTCGCTGTCGGCCACGTTCATCTGGCAGCCGTAAGTCTCAATATACAGTTTCTTCATCTCGGCTGCAAAGTTACGAAAAAACGAGTGCAACAAGAAGAAAAATGCATTTTTCTTCTTGTTGCCGAGTGCTGAGAAACTTCGATTTTTAAAGGTTTCTCACACCATTCTTCTGCTCAGGCGGAAGAAGAGGGCATAGACGGCCAGTCCGCTCAACAGTCCGGCCAGGGCATCCACGGCATAATGAGCCTTGATGTAGACGGTGGAGAAGAAGAGCAACACAGCGAAGGGGATGAGCGTGTAGAAGAGCGGCTTGCAGCGGCTGTGCCATGCCAGCAGGAGCAGGGTGAGGCAGATGCTCACGTGGCTGCTGGGAAAGGCCGCCGTGGGACGCTCGCCCGACTGGTGTGCGGTCTCCACGAGATGGTAGAAGAAGCCGTCCTTCCATCCGGGGCAGGGCAGGCACTCCTGGTGCGTGAGGAAATAGTCGTGCAGGTTGGGGAAGACGCCTGCTGCAATCTGCTCCTCACCCACGGCGCAGTAGTAATACTGCGGTCCAGTTACCGGCACGAGCACAAAGATGACATAATGCACAAAGAAGGCCCCCATGAGAATCACCATCATGCGTTCGAACTCCTGCTTTCTGTACAGGGCGTAGAAGACGGCCACCACCACCATCATAGGATAGTAGCAGCTGTAGCCCAGGCACATCAGTTCGCTGAAGAAGGTGCTGCCGAGGTGTTGCGAGAAGAGCAGTGCCGGCTGACAGCCGAAGAGGCTCTGTTCGAGCGAGGCGAACACATGGTCCAGATTGGGCAGGGCCCGGTTCAGCTCGTAGGTGTCGGGATACCACCAGCTGAGCAGTGCCATCTGCACGGCCGCCCTGATGAGAATCATGGCGCGGCAGGGCAGCATGCGGTATACGCCCCAAAGGGCGAGCGTGATGGCCAGGATGCGCATCCTGCCCCATATCATGGGCTGCGCATTGGGTATGCGGCTGTAGAGCAGCAGCACCATGGCCAGTGTGGCCACGAGATACAGAATCATGATACCCTCGAAGGTGAGCAGTCCTTTTCGGGGCTCCTTTTCCAGGCCGAACCATCTCTGCAGGAAGGTCTCGTTCTTGTTTTTGCGTTGGTTTTTCTTTTTCCTTTTCTGTTTTTCCTTCATTGTCTACAGCCAGTGGTTAGCCTTGTACCATTCGATGGTTTTTCTCACGCCCTCGGCCAGTTGCACCTCGGGGTGATAGTCCAGTTCTTTGATGGCGGGTGTGATGTCGCAGCGCCAGTTGCGCTGGCTCAGGATGTGATATTTGTCGTTGTTCAGCGCGCTTATCTTGCCGGTCCATCTTCCGATGTACTCTCCGCAGGTGGTGATGATGTGCAGCAGCCACAGCGGGGCTTTCAGGCGCAGCATCCAGGGGTGTCCGAGCTCCCGTCGCAGCAGGTCGCTGAAATCGGCCGAGTTGTACACCTCGCCGTCGCTGAGGAAGTATTTCCTGCCCGGCTTGCCCTTTTGGAGAGCGAGAAACACCGCCTGCACCACATCCGATACATAGACGAAGGTGATGTCCTGTTTCTTGTAGCCCACGGCGAAGTCGACATGCTGTTTGATGCTCTTGGCCATCATGAAGTAGTCGCGTTCGCGCGGTCCGTACACACCGGTGGGCCTGAGTGTGACTACAGGCAGTTGGGGTGTCACGCTGTCGAGAAACTGCTCCGCTTTCACCTTGCTGTCGCCGTAGGCCGTATTGGGCTGTGGCGTGTCGGTTTCCAGTATCTCCGTGTAGGGCTGTTGTTCACGGATGGGTCCGAAGATGCTGAGCGAACTGAGATAGACCATTTTTTTCAGCGGCATCTGCAGTTGGAGCAGCACCTCGGCCAGATGGCGTGTTCCTTCGGTGTTCACCCGGTAGAAGTCGTCCTTACGGATGCATTTGGTCACCCCGGCGGCGTGCACCACATAGTCGAAGCGGTGGTCCTTGAGCTGCTCGGCGAGCTGTGAGGGGTCCTGCAGGTCGAGATAGATGAAACGGATGCGCGGGTCGGTAAGAAAAGCCTTGGAGCTGCTCTTTCTCATGGCGGCCCATACCTCCATGCCCTGCCGCAGTGCCTCTTCCACGATGAAGCTGCCGATGAATCCGCTGGCGCCTGTCACTAAGATTTTGTCCATGAAATGCTATGGTCGGTGGAGGAGGTTATTGTTTGAGTGGCTCGCAGGTGAATCTGCCTTTCTCGTCGACCACATAAGTCACTTTTTCCTGTGGCACACTGATGCTGATGCGGAAGGCGTGGTCGGTGGCCTCCATATTGATTTTGCTGCCAGAGGGGAGTGAGCCCAACTCTTTGCTGGTGAGCTGGAACCCGTTGGTCGAGCGGATGAAAGCGCCGTTTTTGGAGCGGTGCTCCATCTGTGCGTAGAACATGGCCCACAGCAGGCGGTAGGCATCCATCTGGTAAGGATATTGGAAGGTTTCTGCCTTGGTGCCCGCTTTCTTGTCGGAGAGGAGGACGAATCCCCATCGGTCGGGATTGTGGATATCGATTTTTCCTGTCGGAGCCCAAACCCAGTTTTCCTCGGGTCCGCCCTTCTTGAGCCATTGCACCCGCGAGAAGTTCATTCTCCACACTTTGCCCGCCTTGAGCGGGTTGTCGAAGTTCACGGTCACAGCCTTGTGGGGGATGGCCATTTCCACGGTCCAGGAGCGGTCTTTGTCGGCGGGGTTGTTGAGTGTTCCGTCGTGCGACACGGCCAGTTGCAGTCCCGGGCAGTCCCACTGTATCAGGAAGTTGCCGCTGGAGCGGTAGGGCCGGTCGAGCATGAGGTCGAACACCACACCGCGGGCATTGTTTTCGATTTCGAAGTAGTTTTGTCCGTCGCCGTCGGGGTCGAGAAACACCTCAAAGTCGTTGTCGTGATAGATGATGGTGTCGCGCTGTGTAAGTTTGGCTACGATATTGGGCTCTTCGAGCACGGCGGCAATGTACAGGCAGTCGTCGTCCCAGAGCATGCGTGCCCGGGTGGTGAATTTTGGGGTGGGGAATCCCTCGCCGCTGATATCAGCGAAGGGAGCCGTTTCGGCAGCCTTTTCCCACACCTCCTCGTCGAGTTGTCCGTCGATGGTCATCTGTTGCGTTGTGCGTTGGCAGATGTAATAGGGTGGCAGTGTGAGTCGCTGTGCGAATCGTTCGGTTATGCTCTGCTGGGCCGATGTGGGCAAGAGAGCCGTGAGTACTGTTGCTAAGGTGAGTATCGTTTTTTTCATAAAAAAAAATATTTCCGGTTTTGTCAGGGTGTGATGTTCAGCAGGAGCTCGTCCAGATTTTTGGCGGTTCCGCTTTTGCCCGTGATTTTCGTATACAGCCGTTTCCGCAGCATACTGTTGGCCGATGGGGTCTGGCAGCATATCTTGCAGATGTCGTTTGCCTTGTATCCGAGCCAGAGCATCATGCAGTTAACATATTCAGCTTGGCTGATGTTGCCGTTGTTGCGTATAATATCGCCGAAAGCAGGAAATTCTCTGTCGAATACCTCTTCCATGTCGTCGTAGAGCGTTTCGGGCAGTAGGTTCTCCTTGTTCCATTCCTCAATTTCTTGGGGACCGTTGCGGAGCAGGTCATTCAAGTATTTGAAAATTTTGTCGTCAATGATAGCCTCTCTAATCTGTTTTAACTCGTCTTCCTTGCTCCTCCTCAATACTTGCATTTGGTTCAGGAGCAAGTCTATGGTGTCTTTTTTCTCTTCTTTCAGCTGTTTGATGAGCGTATTTTTTTCGTTTATATCCTCTTTGAGGCATCTGATGTTCTGCTCGGATGTTTGTAAATCGGCTGCATAGTGTGTGTTTATTTCATGTTGTCTGTCGATTTCGGCTTTTAATTGTCGGTGTTTCCTTTCCACCCGGTGTTTGATGGCTGGAACTATCATACATAGAGCGCATACGGCGAGCAGTCCACCCAAGAGAAGCATCCTGTTTTGCATCCGCATTTTGTAGGCCTCATGTTCCATTTGCCGGCTCTTCAGCTGATGCTGAGAATAGTCGAAAAGACTTTGCATGAGTTGCAGTTGGTCAGTGTTGGCCCGTGCATGCAGCGAGTCATTGAAAGCCTCGCTCAAGACAGCATATTTAGCGGTGGAGTCGGCTGTTCCTCTTCTCTTAAACAGTTCGCGCAGTCCGGTATAGCCGGCATGCAGTCCGGATAGGTCGGTGGCGCGTTTTATCTCCTTCCTGAAGCAGGCCTCGGCGGAGTCGGCACGTCCTGTTTCCAGATAGTAGAAGCCTTTGTCGTGGTAGTAGAGTTCATGTCCGGGTGCCACTTCATGCTGCGAGTCGAAGCGGCCCGATTCGCCTTCGTAGATAGCGAGTGCGTTAGCAGCCTCTTTATAGTTGCCCAATTGCAGTTGGGCATGAATGGACATGCCCAGCGCCTGTGCCGCCTCTGCCTTTTTGCCGTAGCGGCTGAAGAGCTCGTACCCTTTCTTGCTGTAGAATATCACAGAATCGGGCATGTTCATTCTGTCGTATACCCACGAAAGCTGTTGCATCTCATAGGTGGCGGCCAGTGTGTCACCATAAAGGATAGTATAGTGATATGCTTTTTGGAGCGCCTCTTTTTGTTGAGTGGGCATCAGGTGCAGGTAGAAGAGCTCCGCCATCTGTGAGTAGACCCTGCTCAAGGTCCATATATCACAGTCGGTTGCTGCTGTGTCGGCACTTTCTATGGCTTGGTGAAAAGCTTGCAGCTGGTTCTGCGGTTTTCTCAAGTCCCGATACACACACCCCAGCAGGTAATTGGCCGCCATGCGCTCGTTGGCTGTTCCATGGCGGTCGTAGTAGCCGGCCACCTCGAGTGCCGCGCTGTCGCTTTTGAAGGGAACGTAGCATTTGTTTTGTGCTGTGAGTCTCATCAGCTGCCAGCGCATGCGCTCCATCTTTCCCATGCTGCCATCCAGCCGTCCTATCGAGTCGAGCATGCGCAGGGCCTCCTCCGGGCGGCTGCCGAGCAGCGTCTCGGCCTCTTCAAGGGCCTTGGCGTGGCGTACGGACTCCGTGCAGGCCGCAAAGGCCAGGAATAGGAGCAGGAGTGGGAGTATTCTCTTCATGTTGTTTTTTATCGTGAACCTGACTGCAAAAATAATGGATTCCGACCGAATAACCAAACTTTCCCGCCGATTTGCACTTCCCCCGCAATACATGCGGTGCGTCAGACAGGAAAAGCCCCGGCGGTGCGGCCTTTGCCGCCCGCCGGGACCGTGGGATATGTCGTGTAGAAGTTGTAGGGCCTTACCTTATGAGGTATTTCTTGCCGCCACGTATGTAGAGTCCTTTGGCGGGTGCGGCCTGCAGCCTACGGCCCTGAAGGTCGTAGATTTCACCTTCTTGATGAACAGCCCGTTCATATTTTTGAATGCCATCCGTCACTCCAGGAGCATAGAAATCGTCTTTCTCAAAAAGGCACTCGCCGTCCATATAGCAGGAGACAAACTCGTAGCGTTTTCCGTCACTGACGGGGTTCCCGAAAGGCTGGTTGAGATTGGCTGTGCTTCCGATGCCCTCCACCCAGCACCAGTCGGCCCAGCTGAAATGGATGCGCTTGCGGTAATGCCCCTTCACGA
>Ga0310695_10000606_pt1 | contig 91420 bp, 69 predicted proteins | sample RumenRJG_04DNA_FD_203882 | JGI IMG/M metagenome (GOLD analysis project Ga0310695, IMG submission 203882) | Bovine rumen microbial communities from Lethbridge, Alberta, Canada - RJG_04 (v2) (version 2) | ecosystem: Host-associated > Mammals > Digestive system > Stomach > Rumen | place: Canada...
CGTAATCAGAACATTATGGATTACAGACCTGGATGGTATTTCTCTTTCCAACAATTCCTGACGATTAATTAATATAGCATGATATTTCTTATCTACTTTGAATTCAGCACTATAAAACTTCATTTCACACATATTGACGATGTTGTCTTTTCTTTTGATGATCATGTCAATTTGGGTTCCATCCTCATCATCAGCTCTTTTTGACCATGCCGACTGTTCGGAACTTATCCCGCTAATTCCAAGCGCAGTCTTGATCTGATGAATATGATCAAAGCATACATTCTCAAAAGCTAAGCCCCTCCACGCCACAACGCTTTGAGATGTGTTGTTCATCATCCAAAATGACTCGTTCAATCTGTTGTGCTTTTTTACAAATCTGTTATAAAAAATGCAAAACGGGTCTATAAGCTTATAGTGCTTCTCCCTTTTGCTCCTTCCAAAAGGAACATACTCTTCTATAAAGTCACTGGCGATCAGCCCTTTTAGTGCGTCTGTTAACGTTCCGCCGGAAACATACCCTGAAGCCTCAGCTATTTCAGACCTCGTATAGCCACAGTTTTTCTTGCTTAGAATCTCAACAATATTCCTCATCATATCAGCATTGTCAAAGATTGATGTAAACAGTCTGTCATATTCGAACTTCAACTTTGCGTCTTTATCAAAAAACATACGGTCAACGCTCTGAGCAAGACTTTTCCCGGGTTCGAGATAACCAAGGTAATATGGGATTCCACCTGCTATCATATACGCAGATGTTATATCATATCTCGACATTTTTACTTCTTCCCGCTTTAGGAATTCCTCGCACTCCGCCAGGGTAAAGGGAGACAATTTGATTTCGTATGTAACCCGATCATATAATCCACCATGATTATTTATAAGCTTATCCACTATCCACGTTGTTGCGCTGCCACATACAACAACCATCAGATTATCTCTATGACATGCCCATGTATTCCAAAATCCCTCAAATGCGGTTAAAAAGCCTGACTTTTGAGTATCAAGCCACGGAAGTTCATCCAAAAAGACAACCATCCTCTGACCTTTATCCTTCTTTTCCAGCAATTGTTCCAGCATCAAAAAAGCCTCAAACCAATCGTTCGGGCATTCACTCTTTTTCATACCCTGTCCGATGAGAGATATATAAAAGTGCTTCAACTGCTTTTGCATGGGACTTCTGCCAGACATTTCTTTCATCTCAATTGGCGACAAACCTGCATGTCTGAATGATATCTTTCCTTTAAAAACCTGATCCACAAGATATGTTTTCCCTACTCTCCTCCGACCATACACAGCAACAAGTTCAGCCTTGTTCCGATTATATATCCTATTTAACTCAGCAATTTCCTTCTTCCTTCCTGTCATATCAGCCTCCCGCTTGCCGTGTTATTTTCAGCCACCAAGAGACATTATAAAGCATTCGTGGCTAAGTATCAACATGTGTGTTCTCTATCTCCCTTAATCAATTATCTCGTTCCGTTAATGCAATTATAAAGGTACCCTCTGGGATCTGCATCTGTGCCGATCTCTTTGGATACCTTTTTTCATTCAGTTCATACGATAGTGTATGGGTAAAACCTTTATGGTGTTTTAAGAGACTTTACCATTCCAAAGAGTCTTATGGCGGCTTTATATGCAAGTTCATCCGCTCTTTTCATCGCTTCAGCCTCTGACATCGGGGTATCCACGGATGTAACAAAGGAGCTGATCCCGTGATGATAAAGCTCCTCATATCCCTCACCCAGACTGCCGCATAAGGCAACCGCGGGAATCCCGGCTTTTTTTGCGTGTTCACCCACTCCGCAGACGACCTTGCCGTATGAACTTGAGCAGTCACTCCTCCCCTCTCCGGTCACTATGAGGTCAGCACCTTTTATCTTCTCATCAAACCCTGTAAGCTTCAGCACGGTTTCTATCCCGGATCTCATTTCAGCCTTGAAAAAAATTGAAAGTGCCGCTCCCAGTCCTCCGGCTGCTCCGCTACCGGGGATTTCATCCGGGTCAGCTCCCAGATCCCTTATCAGGACATTTCTGTAATTTAGCATTCCCTTCTCAAGCCTTTTAAGTGTTTCCGGGCTTCCGCCCTTTTGTTTTCCAAAGGTATAGGTGGCTCCTTTTTCTCCGCATAAGGGGTTTCTGACATCACATAGTACGGTTATCTTTACATCTTTCAGCCTTTCATCACAGCCGGATATATCTATGTTTTCTATTCTTTCAAGATCTCTGCCATATCCATTGAGGACTTTTCCTTCTTTATCAAAAAACCTTATTCCCAGAGCATTTGAAAAGCCCATCCCCCCGTCATTTGTGGCTGATCCTCCGATGGAGATATATATTTCGGAATGACCATTATCAAGCATGGCCTTAAGAAGTTCCCCTGTGCCGTATGTTGTGGTATTAAGCGGATTTCTCTGTTCCGGGGGTATAAGTGTCAGTCCTGAGGCCTGTGCCATTTCCATTATCGCAGCCATACCATCGATCCTGCCATAATATGCCTGTCGTTCTCTCATGAGCGGATCATGTACTTTGGCATAAATCCGCTCTCCGCCTGTGGCCTTTATTACTGCATCCGTCGTGCCTTCTCCGCCATCAGCTGCCGGGATGCAGATGATATCGCAGTCTCCCAGAACCTCTACGGCTGCCTTCGACAATATTTCAGACACTTCAAAACCGGATAAGCTTCCCTTAAAGGAATCCGGTGCAAATACCAGTTTCATATTCTGCTTCTTTTCAAACATTTCCCTCATAACGGGATTCCACCGAACTATATTTAAGACCGAAGGGTTCCGAACTGTTTCGAAGAATTAATCAGCGAAATCATTTTTTCTGCATTCGCCTCCTTTTCTATCATAAGGACGAGTGGCTTTTCTGCCCCATAATCCAATCTGATCTTGAACACAGGTATTCCTTTTCCACAGCTCATTCCCGGAGTATAGGTTGATTCAAATAATTTTATGTCCTTTATACACCTTATCGGCAGATACTGCCCTTTGAAATAAATAGCCTGGTCAGATATGCGATACTGCTCTATCGCCAGTGATTTCTTTTTATCTTCCTTAGCATTATCCAGCTCAGTTCCGGAAATGATGGATTTCCAGGCCATAAACACCTCCAAAATACGAAGAATAATAGGACATCAGGGTCATGAAGTCTCTCATCCTTTTTTCAGGGAAAAGAGCCTTGAGGGGATATGGCAGTAGCCTCCGGGATTTTTTTCCAGATATTTCTGATGATATTCCTCTGCCCGGTAGAAATTGACTAGTGTAGCACTTTTTAATTAGCTATACTTTTCGCGAAGTATACATTTTCGCTCTGCAAGGCGTTTTTCTGAGTGCGATGGGTCGCTGCTCGTCCAGTGGACGAGCGTTTAGCGACGACCGAAGTGGAACGTAGACTCCATCGCCGAAGAAAAACAACGAAGCAGACGGAAATGTAGACGAGCGAAAATGTGTAGTTAATTAGAAAGTGGTACACTAGGGGCCTGATCTCCAAACAAAAGCCTTGTTTGATACTTTATGCGTATATGTAGCCTGAATTATATCAGGTAGAGGCATCAGGCTAATGCCATTAAAAGACCGGAGCACAAATGCTTCGGGAATTTATAGGTTATCGAATTTCATCAGAAATTCGATAACCGTACTCAACCAGCCTTTCGCGACAGCGAAAGGCGTGTCCCGCGGAACGCGGGATTTCCGAGGCGATTTCCCTGATCGACTCGGAAAGTCATAAATATCAACCACGAGTTGGTAAATATCCAAACCGATTATAACAGAAAAAAGCGTCGACCAGAATACCATATACAGGGTATGCCTTAAGGCAGTCAGAATTATCTCCGTCATTCCCGAACTTGATAGAATTCCTCCTGTCTTGTTATCTCCTCCCATAAAACCTTTTTTTCATCCAGAAAGGAAAGGACCTTAAGCCGGTCTTCTTCCCTTATATTGACCACCATGCTCCCGTAGACATTTTCCCGGAAGTCTTCAAGCTTTGCCCAGCAGATGGAAAAATCCGTATCGAGTGTTCTTGCCATCTGTGTCACCACCGGATCCATATTGTTGTCGCCGTTGAAGAAAAGCTGTATTAAGAAGGGGCTATATTAAGGGACATGAAAAACCCGTGAGCTTTCAGTGTTTGAAAACTCACGGGTTCTGATCTTTTTGTCAAAACTTCCGATTATGACATCAGCTTATTTTGTGCTGGTCTTTTTGTCAGCCAGGATGTCGAAGACAACGGCTGCGAGGAGAACCAGACCCTTAACGACTCTCTGCCAGTTGGCATCGACTCCCATAAGGGACATTCCAAGGTTGATCACACCGATGAGGGTTGCTCCCACAACCATTCCGAAGATGTTTCCGGATCCGCCGTATGCGGACACACCGCCTACAACGCAGGCTGCGATGGCGTCCATCTCGTAGTAGTTTCCTGCCTGTGAGTTGGCTGCCTGGAACCTGGCCGTAACGATGAAGGTGGTGATCGCAGTGAGGACTGCCATGTTCAGATATGCAAGGAACATGATCATCCTTGTGTCAACACCCGAAAGCCTTGTTGCCTCCCTGTTTCCGCCTATGGTGTAGAAATAACGTCCAAGGGTGGTTCTTGCTGTTATGAAGTTGTAGATCAGAACAACGACCACTACCCAGATGAGGACGGTGGGAATTCCGCCTGCAAGTGAGAGCTTGTATGAAAAGAGCATGATCGCAGCCGATGCAAGGATGCACCTGATGAGGAGGGAGCTCATGGACTCTGCCTCATATCCCTTCTTAAGCTTGTTGGCCCTGCTTCTGAAGGAGGTAACGATCACAACAAGGCAGGCAATGATCCCGGCTGCCAGACAGACAATGTTTGCCTTGCCCATGGGGGTTGAGAAAACCTTACCTGAAAATACTGCAAGATAGCCCTTCTTTGCTGCAAGTGAGATACTTCCCGTTGTGCTGTTTGCGCTGAGAAGCGCTGTTCCCCAGCCTCTGAAGGCAAGGTAGCCGGCCAGGGTTGCGATCCACGGAGGAACATCCACATATGCGATCAAAAATCCCAGAGCACAGCCATAGACTACGCCGATCAGGAGCATGATCAGGATGGATACCGCAGGATTAAGCTGCTTTACCGTCATTAAGATACCGCCCACGGCACCCAGGAAGCATACGAAGGAACCGCAGGAAAGGTCGATGTTACCGCCTGTCAGCATACACATGAGCATACCTGCCGCAAGGACGAAAACATATGCGTTCTGTGTTATGAGCGCGTTGAAGTTCATAGCCTCAAACATCTTCCCGCCTGTCATCACTGTGAAAAAGATGAATAGCAGGACAAGGACTATAAGCATCGCGTTTTTCTTTAATACAGTTGTTAGATTCTTATTTGCCATGACTCCTCCTCCCTTAATTCTTCTTCTTACTGGACAAAACGTCAAAGACGATGGCCACAAGAACTACTATACCTTTAACAACCTTCTGGTAGTTTGCTTCCACACCCATGATACTCATTCCCATGTTTATGACACCCATGAGAAGAGCACCGATGACGATACCGAAGACATTTCCTTCTCCGCCGTAGGCTGAAGCCCCGCCGATGAAGCAGGCTGCGATGGCGTCCATCTCATAGCCCTGTCCGAAGGTGGGCTCTGCGTGGGTTGCCCTTGCAACGGTGAGGATTCCGGCAAGACCTGCCATGAGTCCCATGTTCACATAAGCGAAGAAGTAAACCTTTCTGGAATCGATACCCGAAAGGGTGGTAGCCTTTTCATTTCCGCCGACAGCGTAGAGGTAACGTCCCATGGTGGTATTGGTGGTTATGTAGGCATAAACCAGAAGCACTATCCCTATCCAGATGAGGGATGTGGGAATACCCTTATACTGTGAAAGCTTGAAGAAGAACCAGATCACGACCGCACCGATGATCACCAGCTTAACAAGATCCGATGCAAGGGGTCCGACGCTGTAGCCGGCAGCCTTTGCGCTGATCCTTCTCTTAAATACAAGCACTGCATAGATTACGACCATTATGACTCCGACTAAAAGACAGGTCATATTGAAGGCTTCGTTTCCGAAAAGATCCGGAATGTAGCAGTCGGCGCCGCCGCCGAAGATATAAAGGAAACCGGTGTTATCGATACCTACCGAGTAGCCCTGAAGAACTACATTTGAAAGACCTCTGAAGGCATACATGCCTGCCAGTGTTGCGATGAAGGGAGGAACCTTCACATAGGCGATCCAGAAGCCCTGCCAGGCACCAACAAGGATACCTCCGATGAGCATTACGATCACTGCAAATATGGCGGGTATGTCCTTGTCCATCATGACCGCTCCGATACCGCCCACAAAGCAGACAACCGAACCCACCGCAAGGTCGATGTTACCGCCGGTCAGTATGCAAAGAAGCATACCTGCCGCAAGCACGAACACATATGCGTTCTGTGAGATTAAGTTGTTCATGTTCTGCGGAAGCAGCATCTTTCCGCCCGTCGTAGCCTGGAAGAAGATGATCACTGCTATCAGGGCTAACACCATCGTATATTTTTTTAATATGGCTTTAATATTTATACTCATGTTTGCTCACCCCTTCCCCGACTGTAAAATGCTGGACATTATAAGTTCCTGGGATGCCTCGGAAGCATTTAATTCTCCGACGAAACGTCCCTCGTTCATGATGTAGATCCTGTCGCTCATGCCCAGAACCTCAGGAAGCTCTGAGGAGATCATCACCACCGATTTTCCGGCTCTTACCAGGTCGTTGATGATGCAATAGATCTCATATTTTGCTCCGACGTCAATTCCTCTTGTGGGCTCATCAAGGATCAGAATGTCGGGATCCGTGAACATCCACTTGGCAAGAAGAACCTTCTGCTGGTTTCCTCCGGAGAGGTTGCCCACATTCTGCTCAACGGTGGGGGTCTTGGTGTTCAGCTTGTTCTTGAACTCAACCGCAACCTGATATTCCTTATCCTTGTCGATGATGCCCTTCTCGCTGACACCCGTCATGTTTGCCAGTGAGGTGTTGACCCTGATGGCATTTGAAAGAACAAGACCGTTGCCCTTTCTGTCCTCGGTAACATAGGCAAGCTTGGCATCGATGGCAGCTCTGGGGTTCTTAAGATCCATTTCCTGTCCGTTGATCTTTAAGGTTCCGGTTATGTTGGAGCCGTAGGATTTTCCGAAGATGCTCATGGCAAGCTCGGTACGTCCGGCTCCCATGAGTCCGTAGATTCCAACAACCTCGCCCTTTCTGACGTTGAGGTTGACATTATCCACAACCTTTCTTTCCGTGTAAAGAGGATGATAGACTGTCCAGTCCTTCACCTCCATATTTATATCACCCTTCTTGATCTCTTCTCTCTTGGGGAAGCGGTTTGTAAGCTCACGTCCAACCATTCCGCGGATGATCCTGTCTTCGTTGATCTCCATGGTGTGGCAGTCCATTGTCTCTACGGTGGAGCCGTCACGGATGACCGTGATCTTGTCCGCCACGTAAACGACCTCGTTGAGCTTGTGGGTGATGATTATCATCGTCATACCCTGCTTCTTGAATTCAAGCATGAGGTCAAGAAGCGCTTTTGAATCCGTTTCGTTAAGGGATGATGTAGGCTCGTCAAGGATCAGAAGCTTTGCTTTCTTGGCAAGTGCCTTTGCTATTTCCACAAGCTGCTGCTTACCTGTTCCTATATCCTTTATGAGCACCCTTGAGGATTCCGAAAGACCGACCATCTTTAAGTATTTGTCGGCCTCCCCGTAAGTTTCATTCCAGTTAATGGCATTTTTCTTTCCTCTTTCGTTTCCGAGGAACATGTTCTCGCCGATGGACATCTGAGGCACAAGGGCAAGCTCCTGATGGATGATAACGATTCCTTTTTCCTCGGAATCCTTGATCTTCTGGAACTTGCAGACCTCTCCGTTATAGATGATGTCACCTTCATAGGTCCCGTAGGGATAAATTCCGCTAAGGACGTTCATCAGCGTGGACTTTCCGGCTCCGTTCTCTCCGACCAGAGCGTGGATCTCGCCCTCCTCAACCGAAAGGTTGACGTTGTCCAAAGCCTTTACGCCGGGGAAGGTTTTTGTGATATGATCCATTCTCAGCAATTCTTTTGCCAAAGTTTGTTCCCTCCTCTCTACCTTTTCCACTTTTTACCGTTAATGACCGGGTCATATGTCCCTGTTCTTCCGTGGATACCCTCCGTCCACGGTCATATTCTTTTACAGAAAAATCGGGGCGGGCTAAGCCCGCCCCAATTTCAATCTGCATCAAAATCTGAGCCTTGTCTTAATTACTTAAGCTGATCCTCTGTGTAGTATCCGGAATCGATGAGCAGCTCTTTGTAGTTGTTAACATCAGCGAATACCGGCTCGCAAAGGTATGAAGGAACTGTGATAACGTTGTTGTTGTAGGTCTCTGTGTCGTTAACATCAACAGTTGCTCCTGTTAAGATCTGTCCAACCATCTTAACAACCTGGCTTGCAAGTGTACGTGTATCCTTGAATACTGACATTGACTGCTTGCCTGCGATCATGTTCTTTGTGTTCTCAATGTCGCAGTCCTGACCTGTGATGATGGGATACTTGCCCTTGTAGTTAGCTGCAAGTGCGTTCTCAACACCGAGTGCTGTAGAGTCGTTTGAGCAAAGCCATACATCGATATCCTTATCTGTGTAGAATGAAGAGATCCTGTTCTCAGCTTCTGACTGAGCTGTATCTGTCTTCCACTCAGGAGTTGCAACATCGTTGAAAGTGGTCTTGCCGGACTGAACAACCAGCTTGCCTTCGTCAATGTAGGGCTTTAATACATCGTAAGCACCGTTGAAGAAGAAGCCTGCGTTGTTGTCACCGGGATCACCTGCGGTGAACTCGATGTTGAAAGGTCCTTCAGCGTTGTCAAGATCAAGTGTATCCTTTACATATGTACCCTGAACTGTACCAACCTTGTAGTTATCGAAGGTTGCATAGTAGGAAACTGCATCGGAATCCATGAGCAGACGGTCATAAGCGATAACCGGGATGCCTGCATCCTTTGCCATGTCAAGAGCCTCACCAAGTGAAGATCCCTCGATAGCTGCGATAACGAGAACTGAGCATCCGCTTGAGATCATGTTCTCAACCTGTGAAAGCTGAGTCTGAACGTCGTTGTTAGCGTACTGAAGGTCAACCTCGTATCCTGCATCCTTCAGCTCTTTCTCCATGTTGGCACCGTCCTGGTTCCATCTCTGAAGATCCTTGGTAGGCATTGAAACACCAACCTTGTTTCCTGCTGCTGCAGGTGCTGCTTCTGCTTCCTCTGCTGCGGGCTCCTCTGCTGCGGGCTCCTCTGCTGCAGGCTCTTCTGCTGCGGGCTCCTCTGCTGCGGGTGCTTCAGCTGCAGGTGCGGGTGCGCTTGATCCGCATCCGGCAAGAAGTGATGCTGCTACAGCTACTGAAAGAATCGCACTGATCAACTTTTTCTTCATGTCTTTTTTTTCCTCCCTTTTTTTGTTTTTTTGTGCCCTGATTTTTTTGAGCACAACTTCTTTGTACGTGTTAAATCCTATCACACAGGATGAGGTGAAAAAAGAGGAAATAATTGCCCGATCAAAACCCGGGTTTAAAAAACACATAGCACAAAATTGACACCTTATACCAATTTTGTGCTATGCGGGTAAGATCCCTCACATTCGTTCGGGATGACATGGGAGTGTCGTTCGGGATAACACGGGAGTGTCGTTCGGGATGAAAAGCTGCTTTTACCCCAGAACCCCCTTCTTTGAATTCTGTATCGTGGGGATCACTTCCTCATCCTTGTCATTTATATGCTCACCGGAATACTTTTTCGTTTCATTTACTATGACGGTCGACAGCATTAAGACGGCAATGATGTTGGGGATGGCCATGAGGCCGTTTAAGAGGTCGGCTATGTTCCAGATGAGATTCAGTTCTGCCACGGATCCAAGGAAGATACCGATTATCCAGAGTATCTTATAGATCATTATGACCTTTTCCCCGAACAGATAGACTGCGCAGCGCTCCCCGTAATAGTACCAGCCGAGGATGGTGGAAAATGCAAAGGATATCAGACCCACAACCAGGATGGGAACCCCGATCCCGGGGATCATGGAAAAGGCCATGCTGGTAAGCTCTCCCCCGTTTCCGGAAAGTCCGTCGATGGAGGGATGCTTTATTATGCAGGATACCAGTACAAGTCCCGTCATGAGGCAGACAACGACCGTATCCCAGAAGGTTCCGGTCATGGAAACAAGAGCCTGTCTCTTGGGGTTTCTGGTCTGTGCCGCCGATGCCACAAGGGGTGCGGATCCCATTCCGGACTCATTGGAAAAAAGTCCTCTTGCAAAACCGTATCTGCAGGCCGCCGCCACGGTGCTTCCAACAAAACCGCCGCCGGCAGCCCTGGCTGTAAATGCGGCTGAAACTATGGTCGTGATGGTCTGACCCAGAACATCCGCGTTCATTATGAGGATCACAAGACAGCCCAGGACATAAAAGACTGCCATGAAGGGAACCAGCATCTCCGAAACCCTGGTGATGGACTTTATTCCCCCGATGATCACAAGACCCACCACCAGGCACATGATAATGGCAGTTACAATGGTGATGGTCTTCGTTGATGAAGCATCCTTTGCGAAGTTGGTGCACACATTGGATACCACGGCATTTGCCTGGACCATACAGCCTATTCCGAAGGCGCAGACTGCGGCAAGAAAGGCAAAGACGATGCCCAGCCATTTTTTCTTAAGTCCCCTGTCCAGGGCATACATGGCACCCCCAAGCATGGAGCCGTCCTCACTCTTTACACGGTATTTAACGGCAATGAGGGTTTCGGCGTATTTGGTGGCTATTCCGAAGATACCCGTAAGCCACATCCAAAGCACCGATCCCGGTCCTCCAAGGGCTATGGCCGTGCCCACTCCTATGATGTTTCCTGTTCCTATCGTTGAAGAAAGGGCCGTCGTTAAGGCTCCGAACTGCGAAACATCCCCCTGGGAGTCGGGATCCTTCGTGACCGAAAGCTTTATGGCCTTAAATATGTCCTTCTGGATAAAGCCGGTCCGAATGGTCATGTACACATGGGTTCCCACCAGCATAATGATCAGGGGCCAGCCCCAGAGAAAACTGTCTACGGTATCGATGATCTCTGAAAAACTCAAAACATACTCCTCCTTGTTATTGCATATTTTTTGATGTAAGGGTCAAAAGCCGATATCCGAAGCTTTCCTTCCCTGACACAATTACATCGAAGATTATAACATAAAATACTCCGGCTGCACCCCCTGTCAGACTTTTTTTGTTACTGCTTACGTGGTCAGCCAGACCACGTAAGCAGTAACGGGTTCGGCACATGAGAATTGCCTTCGGCAATAGTGCCGAACCTGCTAAATCTACATATTTGCCCGTAGCCACTCGACTCCATCAGCATGCTTAGTCGCTCGTGGCTCGGGACTGAACAGTAACCTGCTTTCCATATTTTACCATATTTTTAATCAATAAAATGCTGACAGATGCCTTTTGTACGTGATAAACTGATTTTCGTAATGCTGTTGATATAATGATGCCGGGCTGTTCCGGCACTGATATCATAATGATGAATGAAAGGAAGTAGAAAAATGGCTATCAGATTGGGAATCGCAGGCTACGGAAATCTTGCAAGGGGTATCGAATGTGCGGTTAAGCAGAATGATGACATGGAGCTTAAGGCTGTCTTTACCAGGAGACCGCCTGAAAGCGTTAAGACCGTGAGCGGGGTTCCGGTTTTTGCTTTTGATGAGCTTGAAGGAAAGAAGGATGAGATCGATGTCCTCATGCTCTGCGGAGGTTCGGCAAAGGATCTTCCCGAACAGACCCCGAAATTTGCAGGGTTCTTTAACGTGGTGGACAGCTTTGACACCCACGCAAGGATCCCGGAGCATTTTGCTGCTGTTGATGCTGCCGCAAAGAAGTCGGGAAAGATCGCCCTGATCTCCGTGGGCTGGGATCCGGGAATGTTTTCCTTAAACAGGCTCTATGCCAATGCGATCCTGAGGGAGGGAAACGACTATACCTTCTGGGGAAAGGGAGTCAGCCAGGGCCATTCCGACGCCATCAGGCGGATCGAGGGGGTAAAGGATGCAAAGCAGTACACGATCCCCGTTGAGGAAGCCCTGAAAAAGGTAAGAAACAGCGAGAATCCCGTTCTAACCACCAGACAGAAGCATACAAGGGAATGCTTTGTTGTGGCCGAGGAAGGTGCGGATCTTAAGAGGATCGAGGAAGAGATAAAGACAATGCCCAACTATTTTGCCGATTATGATACCACTGTTCATTTCATCTCCGAGGAGGAGCTTCAAAGGGATCACGCCGGAATCCCCCACGGGGGCTTTGTGATCCGGACGGGAAAGACCGGCATGAATTCCGAGCATGACCACGTGATCGAATACAGCCTTAAGCTGGATTCCAATCCGGAGTTTACCGCCTGCGTGCTCGTTGCCTATGCAAGAGCGGCCTTCAGGATGAACGAAAGAGGCTTAAGCGGCTGCAGGACTGTGTTCGATGTGGCACCTGCCGATTTAAGCCCCTTAAGTCCCGAGGAGATGAGGGCTAAGCTGCTGTAAGAAAAAAGGGGTTTTTTCATGGGTATCGCGGTTGATGTAATTTTGATAATTTTGGGAACCGTTTCGGCTGTATTGAGTGTCAGTTTCTGCGTAAGAAACCTGGGCTATCTGCGGGACATCAGCCTGCATATCCTGTTTTACGGGATCATGTCCTCCATATGGTGCTTATCCTACGGCTGTATCGGAATAACCGAGGACTTCGCATTATGCGGCTATATAAGGATGGTGGGAGTCTTCGCCGTCATCGGATTTCTGGTCAACGAGTGCATTTTTGTGGCTAAGATGGCAAGGCTTTCAAGACCCGTTTCCTTCATCATCAATGGCCTGATGCTGGTCTTTTCCCTGGTGGACTTAATCCTTTATGCCCATCCGGGACTGGATGTTTTTTTCAGGATCGGCTCCTGGACCACCTGGCATGCCAATCCGGAATACACCTTTAACAGAAACCTCCACTCCGTCTATGTCGCCTACTCCTTTCTGACCCTTTTTATCATGGCTCTGATCTGGCTGAAGAAAAGCCGGCTTAAAAGACAGAAGAAGTTTGTTTACATTATGATAGCCGCAAACTATCTCCTGATCTTTTTCTCCCTGCCCGACACCTTTTTTCCTCTTTTCGGGATACCGGCCGTCAGCACCTCCGGGATCGGAGGTGCCCTGTGTACCCTGGTCATCTGGTACGGTGCGACCCAGCTGAATTACTTCGACATCAGGATGGGTAATATCGCAAGGCGTCTCATCGACTTCATCGATATCGGCGTGATCGTTTTTGACACTAAGGGAGACACCATCATCACCAATAACTACTGCAAAAAACACTCCTTTAACACTGATGCCGCCGGCCAGGGCATAGATCGTTATTTTGATATAAAAAGCCTGGACGTTGAGTCCATGTATAAGCAGGCTCTGAGTGAGGAGGTCTTTTCGGGAAGGCTTAAGGGAAAATATGATGACAATATCTATTCCGTCCGCTTAAGCGCCCTGCAGGATGACTATGGAGCTCCCTTCTGCTTCCTTTGTGTTTTTGCCGATGTGACAGAAGAAATGAAGATGGTAAAGAGGCTGGAGGAGGCATCCTCGGCAAAGAGCACCTTCCTTGCCCAGATGTCTCACGAGATCAGGACTCCCATACACGCCATAATGGGAATGAACGAAATGATCCTGAGGCAGTCTGACAATAAGGACATCACCGAATTTGCCCAAAACATCGATTCTGCCGGAAACACCCTCCTTGCTCTCATAAATTCCATCCTTGATTTTTCAAAGATAGAGGACGGCAGGATGGAGATCGTTCCTGTCAGATATGATACCGCCGACTTCATAAACGACCTGATCAATACCGTCAGCACTCTCGCCTTTGAAAAAGACTTAAACTTTAAGGCCTCCATAGACAGGACTCTGCCCTCCGTCCTGTTGGGAGACGCCTTAAGACTTTCCCAGGTCATCATGAACCTCCTTACCAATGCGGTCAAATACACGGAAAAGGGAGAGGTGGTCCTGACCATGAGATATGACGGGAGGATGGATGAGCGGGCTCTTATCCATGTTTCCGTTAAGGACACCGGAGAGGGGATCCGCAAGGAGGATCTGAAAAGGATCTTTGAATCCTTTGAAAGGGTCGATGAATACAGGAACCGCTATATCGAGGGCTCCGGTCTGGGGATCTCCATAGTAAGTGATATCCTTAAGCTGATGAACAGCTCCTTAAACGTGGAGAGCACCTATGGAATGGGGTCTGTCTTCTACTTTACCATCGCCCAGGAGATAGTTGATGAAACTCCTGTGGGAGACTATGAAAAAAAGTCTGAGGAAACAAAGGAAAAGTCCGAAAACAAGCCTCTGATCAGTGCAATGGATGCTAAAATCCTCGTAGTCGACGATAACAGCATGAACCTTAAGGTCATAAATAAGCTCCTGGGACTTTGTGATATTAAACCGGATCTTGTCTCCTCCGGAAAGGAAGCCATCGAATGCATGAAAAATAAGACCTATGACATCGTGTTCATGGATCATATGATGCCTGAAATGGACGGGATCGTAACCCTGCACCGCCTTAAGGAGGAGGATCTGATCCCCGAAAGCACTGCCATGATCATGCTGAGCGCAAATGCCATAGCCGGTTCAAGGGAAAAGTACCTTTCAGAGGGCTTTGACGACTACCTTTCAAAGCCCATACCCCTCGACCTGCTGATCAAAATGCTCCTTAAGCATCTTGATCCTGCTCTTGTCAGCCGTAAGGACCAGGCCCTGCCGGATCCGGCAGGCACTAAAACGGCATCCGGAAGCCTTCCTGCCATCGAAGGGATCGATCTTGAAAAGGCCTTTGAAAATATGCCGGATAAGGATCAGCTCCTGGAACTTTTTAAGACCTTCTGCGATATGTCCTCTTCGGATGTAAAGGAGCTTTCAGCCGCCTTTGAGGGTGGCGTTAAGGGGAATGACAGTAATCTTCTGACGCTTTACAGGGTTAAGGTCCACAGCATGAAAAATTCTGCCGCCCAGATCGGAGCAGCTGAGCTTTCCCTTAAAGCACTTGAGCTTGAGACTGCCGCAAGGGAAAAAAACTTCGTATATATCATTGACGGACACGACGGATTTGTTAAGGATTATCTTGAAATGTCAGACAGGATAAAGGCTGCCCTCTTTGGCGGGGAGGATAAAGAAGACAGGGTCATGGACCTTAATACCCTTCTTAAGAAGGTGGATCTTATCGAAAAAGCCCTGGAGGAGTTTGACACACAGGCACTGAACGACCTGTCCATCGACCTTGACCGGCATGAATACCCGTCAGACAGGATCAAAGGTCTTGTTGATGCCCTGAAGGAGGGGATACGGGATTTTGATGCCAAAAGGATCCATGAGACCGGAGGTCAGCTTCGGGCGGTCTGAGTCCGGTATATACCGGTCATCCGGCAGCGTTCAATCAGCTATGCAAAGGAGTTAAAATATGAGATTTGTTTCAACACCCAATCTTAAGCCGGGAATGCTTCTGGGGAAGGACATAGTCAGCACAAGCCTTTCCTTTATGCTAAAAAAGGGAGTAACCCTCACACCCGAATACATATCCTACCTGAGCGGAAAGGGCTATCTTGGGGCATATATCGCCGATCCCGGATCGGCGGATGTGGAGGTTGTCGAACCCATATCCTTCAAAACCCTTGAAAACGGAGTGAAGGCCGTTGAAAAGATGGATATCGGGGAGCTTATGGCCTCTGCCAGACAGATAGTTGAGGATATCAGCCGTCTGAAGAGCTTAAGCATTGATCTGCTGGATCTTAGATCCTTTGATGACTATACCTTCCGTCATTCGGTGAATGTGGCTGTCTATGCGGTGGCTGTCGCCACGTACATGGATTTTAATGAAGAGGATCTTACAAGGATCGCTCTTGCGGGAATCTGTCACGACCTGGGCAAGCAGAAGATCCCCATTGAGATCATTAACAAGCCCGGGGCTCTGTCGGATGCGGAGTTTGCCCTGATAAAAAAGCACCCCGTTTTTTCCTTCGAGATGCTGCAAAGCCATGCGGAGATCTCCTCTGTTGTCAGACAGGCCGTGCTCTGCCATCACGAAAACGAAAACGGGAGCGGCTATCCCAACGGTAAGGACGGAAGGGAGCTGCCTCTCATGGCAAAGATCCTCCACGCCGTGGATGTTTATGATGCCCTGATCAGCAGGCGGCCCTACAAGAACCCCTATTCACCGGCGGAAGCCTTTGAATACCTGATGGGTGGAAAGCACATCCTCTTTAACGAGGCTGTGGTGGATGCCATGAGGATGGTGATCCCCACCTATCCCACAGCTACCGATGTCAAGCTTTCAACAGGTGAGACCGCCGTTGTCGTTGCACACACAAGCGATCCCCTGCGTCCCGTGGTCCGGTCTTTAAGCTCCGGACTTGACCTGGATCTGACAAGAGATGAAAACAGGGATATCTTTATTGTTTCAGGCGGCTACTCCAGTCCGGAATTTTCCGGCAAGGTGGATAAGCTCAATGAAGGAAGATCCAGTGTTAAGGAAAAGAAGATCGAGATCATGCTGGTTGACGATTCGCCCATGGCTCTTCAGTCCACCACCGCAGCCCTTTCCGACGACCGCTTCCATATCGTCTCCCTTCAAAGCGGCATAGCCTCCGTTAATTATATCAGTGCCAAGGGGGCGCCGGATCTGATCATAATGGATATTGAAATGCCCATGCTGGACGGAGTCACGACCGTTAAGCGGATCAGGGAAATGGGCTATACCGATCTTCCCATAATCTTCCTGACCTCTGACAAGAGCAGGGAAACGGTCTTGAAATGTATCCAGGTTCAGGCTAAGGACTACATCATAAAGCCGGTGAGACCCGTCTATTTAAGGGAGCGTGTTGAGATCGCCCTGGATGCAAGCTATGAGAGGTGAAGTGTGTTCTGAACAGTTACTCCCTCTCCTTCAGATAGACATCCTCCCTTAAGTGGAAGCCGCTGTCTATTATTATGCTGTCTATGTTACTCTTGTTTACCATCACCGGCGGAATGCTGACATAGGGTATCCTGACCCCGTCGTTATCCAGTTCTTCGACTCCCGCCACCTGATTTCCCTTTGCCAGGGAGACCGCTGCCTCCGCAGCCTTCTTTGCCAGCTGCTCGATGCTCTTGTAGACGGTCATGGTCTGGGTTCCCTCCACTATTCTCTGACAGGCATCAAGATCAGCATCCTGCCCCACAATGGGGATCTGACCCGCCCGGCGCTGTTCGGAATAGTAGCGGACCGCCTGGCCTGCCAGGGAATCGTTTCCGCACATGACGGCGTCTGCCCAGCCGGCCTTTACGGGATTTTCCGACAGATAGTTGAAGGCCTCTTCTCCCTTCCATTCCGTTGCATAGTAGGTGTCAAAGACCCTTATGTTCTTACCCTTTATCTCCTCGTCAAAGCCCTCATTCACCAGAAGCACATTGTTGTCCTTGGCAGGTCCGTTGATCTTCATGACCCTGCCGCCTTCGGGAAGCTCCTCCATGATGGCATCCGCCATGAGCTTTCCCACCATCTCGTTATCAAAGGAAATGTAGAGATCCAGCGGCACTCCGGTCACCAGCCTGTCATAGGCGATGACCTTTATTCCGGCATTCCTGGCCTCCGTCACCTCTTTTTTCAGCTCCTTGCTGTCAACGGCGATCAGAACGATGACATCCATATGCTTTTTTATGAGGTATTTCATCTGCTCCTTCTGCTTTGCCACATCCCCGTTTGCGTTCTGGACGTTGACGTTGGCTCCCAGATCCTTTGCCCTTGAGACAAATATGTCCCTGTCTCTTTCCCAGCGTTCGATGAGGAAACTGTCAAAGGCAATGCCGATCTGAATCTCCTCCTCTTTACCCTTTTTTTCTCCCGGCTCGTCCCCGACTTCATTCCCGCTGCCGCAGGAGACGGTAAAAAGAAGAGAAATAATACATATCATTGCAAACAGTATCAAAGATTTCTTTTTCACGATTCCTACCCTCTGTGTTTAGTTCCCGCTCCTGTACTCCGTGGGGGTTTCTCCCACCGCCTTCTTGAATATCCTTGAAAAATAGTTGGGGTCGGCATAGCCCACCTGAAGACAGATGTCCTTAACGGAAAGATTGGGATCCTTCATCAGTTCCTTGGCCTTATCCATTCTCAGACCCGTTAAATATTCCAGGAAGGTCTCTCCCGTTTCTTCCTTGAAGAGCCTGGTGAAGTAGTAGGGGCTTAAGTCGACCCGGCCGGAAACATCATCCAGGGAGATATCCTTGTCGTAGTTTTCCCGGATGAAAGTCTTTGCCTCCTCCACAAGGCTGCCCTGCTTCTCCTCCTTCTTGACATTGACGTTTCTGGCAGCCTCGGTCATCTTTCCCACAAACCACTCCTCCAGGGAAGCCGGATCCTTGCAGCCCGTCACCGTGGGAAGATAGTCGGAACGCCTTAAGAATCTGTAGGTCTGACCTCCCGACTGGTAGGAAAGACGTTCTGCCCAGAGGACAAATTCCAGGCATTTGAGCTTCATGTCCGAGTCCGCCTCTGGGTAGGTCTCCTGCATCCAGTTAAAATAGGAGGTTGAATAGTCCCGGGTCAGGGCTGCATCCCCGGAGCTTACCGCAGCAAAAAGCTTCTTTTCAAGATCCACGGGATAGTCGGGCTCATAGGCACAGCCAACTGACAGATCGCTTGCATGTGCCACACTGGCCTTTGAAAAATGCAGGGCTGTTAAGGCATTTTTATAGGAATCTGAGGCTGCCTCCACAGGCTGCAGGGATCCTATTCCGATCCTGGCGCTTATCCCCGTTTTTTCATGGAGTTCCTTCAGAAAGGCCTCGCTCTTTTCTATGATCCTGACCCTGCCGTCATATTCAGGCTTGCTGCTTTTTTCCGGAAAGTAGCATATTATCTTGTTTGAAAGGAGGGGACCCGTGATGCAGTTAAAGCGCTCCTTTATGAGTTCCCTCAGTTTATTGTACTCTGACTGGATCCTGATGCCGGAGCCCACGGGGTTGTCGGAGTCCGACTCCTCGTCAATTACGGACAGAACCAGCATATAGCCGTAGTTTTCTTCTATTCCCAGCAGAGCCCTGTATTTTTCGGATTCCTCCCTGCTTTCCTTGAAGAGGATGGAATAGATGAAGCCGCTTTCGATGACCGGAGTGACGGTTTCGATCTTTTCCCGGATGGAGAGCTCCTGCCTGCGCTTTTCCCTTGCCTGATCGATCTGGGCCATGGCCTTTTTCAGGGCATCGGTTATCATTTCCTTTGTAAAGGGCTTGTTTAAATAGTCCTGAACCCCGAGATTTATGGCCTCCCTTGCGTAATCGAATTTGTCGTAGGCACTCAGGATTATGAAGACCATTGAGGAATTGGTCCTCCTTATCTCCTTTATGGCATCGATCCCGTTTATGCCGGGCATCTGGATGTCCATGAAGGCTATGTCGGGTCTGAAGGATTCGGCAAGCTCTATCACGGCCCTGCCGGTCTTTGCGCTTTCCACCTCGCACTGCCCTGAGAAGTTTTTTTCTATTATGAATTTGATCGAGTCCGTGACGATCCCCTCGTCATCGGCCAGCATTACTCTGTACATTTTTCTTCCTCACATTTGTATTGCAGTCAGTCTGTCTCCTCCGCTTTAACAGGGATCAGGATGTCCACAATGGTCCCCTTATCCTGCCCGTCGCTGAAGATGTGCATGACCTCTTCCCTGTCATAAAAAAGCCTTAAGCGGGCCATCACGTTGGCGATACCAACACCGTTGGAATCCTTCATAACGGGATTTTCACCGGCTCTCCCCTCCATGACCTCCCGGATACGGTCCGCGCTCATACCAGTACCGTTATCCTGGATCCTGACACGGATCAGTCCCGAAAGCCTTTCGGCCTTTAAGACGATCCTTTTTTCCCTGTCAATATCCCTGATCCCGTAGTTTACCGCATTTTCCACCACGGGCTGGAGGATCATTCCCGGGACGCGCACGTCAAGACACCCTTCCTCAAGCTCCTTGGAAAAATGGATCTCGCCGGAAAAGCGGACATTCAGGATATGGATATAATTATCCACCAGGGCTATCTCCTGTTCAAGTGTGGTCTCCTTATCCTCCCCCTTTATCCTGTAGCGGAAAAAGGCGGCCACATTCTGCAGGTACTCTTCAGTCTTTTCCGCATCCTCCAGCATGGCAAGCTGGGCTCCCGCATTTAAGGTATTAAAAAGGAAGTGGGGATTGATCTGGGCCTGGAGGTATTTAAGCTCGGCATCCTTAAGATGGGTCTCCATCACGATCTCCCGCTGCCTCACAGGATCCATTATGTTCTTTGTCATGACAAAGGTCAGAAGAACGTTTATCAGGGCAACCACAATTATGACCATCATGGTCACGGCAGCCAGGATCCTTAAGGTTCCCCTCAGGGAGGCATAGTTTTCGGAATTTCTCTTGAACTGCTCGTTGTTCAGGCTGTAGATATAGGCATTTATGTAGCTGTAGAGCCCCTCTGACCGCTCAAAAAGGGTGTTGTATCTTTCCACCACCCGTCCGCGCTTGGCCTGGATGGTATCCTCGGTCAGTTCCAGATAGGTTTCCGAAAGACCCTCTATATCCTGCAGGATCGCGGCATTATCCCTCCCCTGGCCGGTGTCAGAAAGTTCGGAAAGGCAGTCCCTGTACTGCTGGGCGGAATCATAATACTGCTCCATGGAATCGGTGGACTTGGTATTTAAGTATTCAGTCATGCTGCTTCTGACCTTAACCAGGGTATCCGACAGCTCGCCTATGGTGACATTGGTGGAATAGACCCTGCTTATCACCTCCATGGACCGGCTGATGAACACAAAGAGGACGATGTTAACGATGATTATGATGGTGGAGCTTACTATGGCAAGGGTCACCATGTTGGTCTGGACCGCGGATTTATTCCTTACGGGGGCTGCCTCAGACATTTCCGGCCTCCTCCTTTTCCCTCATATATTCATATATGTTGGCTGAATTGACCACCTTAATGTCCGCAGGCATGAACTCGTTTGTGAAGCCCGCATCCTCATAGTCCTTAAGGGCCTCGATGCAGTAGCTTCCCATCTGTGAGGTGTTCATGGTCATGGTGGCATAGATGATGTTCTTGCGAATGGCAGAGAGGATGGTGCTGTTTTCATAGAAACCGTAGACAACGGTCTGTCCCACTCTGTTATAGTCCACCAGCGCCTGACAGACGCAGGTGGTGTAGATCTCGTTTAAGCAGATCATGATGTCGGGAAGCCTGTCATCCTTCATAATGAGGGCGCTTATGCTCTCCTCTGCTCCGAAGGCTGAGGCATCGGGCACTGCCATGGTCTCAAGGGAAAAGCTGGACGAGTTGTCCGCAGCTTCTATTGTCTCCCGGATTCCCTGAAAGATTATGTTCTGGCTTGAATCCTCGGCATCCGGGCTCATTAAGACCAGAACCCTCTTTTTTTCATCGGAGGCCCGCTTTAAGATCTCCTTGCCGTAGTTTATGCCCAGGTCATAGTAGCCGAAGCCCACATAGGATTTTCTGGAGGATGAGGTGTTGTCGCTTCCAACGGTTATGACCGGGATCCCCTCGTCTCCTGCCCTGTCGATCAGCTCCTTCATGGCCTCGGTCTCACCGGCTTCAACGATTATGCCGTCTACTCCCGCATCCGTCGCAAGCTTCATGAGTTCATATCTGTCGGGCTCTATGGCAAGATTATCCCCCATCTTTTCAAGATAGTCCCCTCCTGCCTCGGCTTCCTTCTTCGCCCCTTCAAATATGGCGGAGTAAAAGCCGTCCTGTCTGTCTTCACAGACAAAGGCATAGTGCTTGCCGTTCAGCCGGTCGCTTTCGTCTCCGTTTAAGATCCGGGACACACTCCTTCCGTAATAGACAAAGCAGGCAACGGTCACCGCAATGACAAGAATTATGGATGCCGCAATAAAAACGGCGATCTTTCTGTAGCTTATTTCCTTCATGACTTTTGCTTCAGAACGTCTTCTTTTTTGCTGTCAGAAAGAAGAGGTCCAGCTTTTCAAGGAGGGCATCCTTCCCTATGGTCTTTAAAAGGTAGTCCACGGGCTTAAGGTCAAGGACAGACATGACGCTTTCCCTGTCTCCGTGTCCCGTCAGGAACATCACGGGAATCTGTCCGGTGTCTGCATTGTTCTTAAGCATGGAAAGGACCTGGGGACCGTTGGCTATGGGCATTTCATAATCAAGAAGGACAAGGTCTGCGTGGTTTTTTGCCAGGTAGCTTATGGCCTGCACCCCGTTTGATGCCATTCCCACGCGGTATTTTGCCTTAAGCCATTCATAGACCGTCCTCATGTAGGTGATGTCATCATCCACGATAAGGATGGTCTTTTTCCTTTTCTCTCCGGTGTTTTCCTCCAGATAGTCACTGACCTTCTTCGTCAGACTCTCGATATCCAGGGGTCTTTTAAAGAGAGCCGTCACATTCTGCTCGGGGATGATCCTTTTTACCCTCTCGTATTCGGACTCCTCTCCTATGAGGATGAGTCCCATCTCATGATCCTGGATCACATCCTTTATAAAGACCAGCAGTTCCGGCATTGAGTCCAGTTCTTCGCTCATAAAGAGGATCAGCAGTTCCGTAGAGTCTGCCCTTTTTTCCATCTCCTGCATCTGAGCCGGTGCAAAAGCAGCCTCCACTCCCGCACCGGAAAGCTTTGTTATGAGGCTTTTAGCCAGAAAGCTTTCTTTTACACTCATTATCAGCACCTTTTTTTGATTTTCCATGTACATGACTTTTTCTTCCTTTTTGATTTACCCTGATCCGAAAAGTTACCCTTATTGTTTTGCGGCGAGCTCCGCGATAGCTTCAAAATCCAGCCCGGTCAGAAGCTCCTGTATCTCGTTTATGACAGATTTATCCTCTTCCTTAAGCTTATAGCCCTTAAGGTCTTTAAGGAGCTCCTCCATCAGCTGGTAATCATAGGTTCCGGCTATCTCAGCCATGGTCTGATACGCTTCCTTCATTTCTTCGGGAGAGATCTCAGGCAGGTCCTCATCCTCATCATCAAGCCTTGAAAGCTCTGAGTCAAGCTCCCTGTAGAGCCTTAAAAGCTCCCCCGTGTTCTCTTCAATGAAGGGCAGATCCTCATTTTTCCCCGCATCCTCAAGCTTCTTTGCAAGAAGCGAAAGCTCCTTTGCTCCGATTATCCCGGCGGAACTCTTCAGGGCATGAACCATAATTGTATAGTTTTCAAGATCCCTCTTTTCATAGAATTCCCCGATCCGGGAGGCCTTATCCTTAGCGGTCTTATGGAACACGCTCAGGACGGAGATGTAGCCCTCAGCGTTTCCGCAGTTTTTAACCCCGGTGTTCACATCCAGCCTGCTGACCCCACTCAGCCACTGGGGAAGGAGGGACCCTTCTTCGGAGGTGACTCCGGCCTCATTTATCCCCTCATTTTCCCAGAGCCTTTTATATTCCTTCCAGACATCTCCGGCTCCGGCTCTTTCATTTATCTTAAAGTCCTCATCCTCATCAATGAGATCCACCATGACCCTGACCACCCGGGGATCAAAAATGCTGCCGCTGCAGCGGATGAATTCGCTTCTGACATCCTCCCTGGCTTTGGGCTTTGAATAGGTTCTGGTGCTGGTCATTGCATCATAAACATCCGCAACACAGACGATCCTTGCGATCTCCGGGATCTCCTCCCCTTTAAGTCCGTCAGGATAGCCGGTGCCGTCAAATCTTTCATGATGCCATCTTGCTCCCTCGCAGAGCTTTGGCATGTCCCGGATCTCCTTTAAGATCTCATAGCCCTTTAGGGTGTGTTCCTTTATCTCAAGGAATTCGTCGTCCGTCAGCCGGCTGTTTTTGGTTATGATATCCTCATGGATCCCGATCTTTCCAATGTCGTGCATCAGACCCACTTCATAGATCTCAACCTGCTCCCTGTCGCTTTTCCCCAGCCTCCTTGCAAGCTCGGCGCTAAGGGCTGCCACCCGCCTTGAATGGCCGTCGGTGTAGTGGTCCTTGGTATCCACGGCCTTTGAAAGGGCAAACATCATCTCCCTCGAAAGCCTCATGCTCTTTAAGGTCTGATGCTCAACCTCCTCTTCTATAAAGTGCTGATAATGGAAAAGGGCAATGAGCCTCTTAGCCCTCTGCTTTAAGACCTCCGGCACCAGGGGCTTTTTTACATAGTCTGCTGCCCCGCTTAAAAAGGCGTTTTCCTCGGTCTGTGCATCATCATCCCCCGTTACCAGAAGAACAGGGATCCCGGAGGTTTTTTCATCGGCCTTAAGTTCTTCCAGAACCTTAAAGCCGGTCATGTCTCCCAGATGCACGTCCAGCAGGATAAGATCCGGCTGAAATTCCCCTGCCGCGGCCTTAACCTCCTTTCCCCTGCTGCAGAACCTTATGTCATAGAGCGAGCCCATTATGGATCTGACAAGCTCCAGCACGGCTTCATCATCATCCGCCGCCAGGATCCTTGAACGTTCTTTTTCCGCCTTTTCCGGTCTTACTTCTGTTTTCTGAGTCCTTTTTATCTTATCCTCAGGAAGCAGGGATATCAACATCTTTTCGAGTTTTTCACCCTCAACAGGCTTTGAGAGGTAGTCATCAAAGCCTGATTCTATATATTCCTGTCTCGCCCCGGAAACCGCATTTGCTGTCAGGGCCACCGCGGGAGTCTTCTGATTCCTGCCTTTTTCCCGGATCTTTTCCAGGGTTTCTATCCCGTCCATGCCGGGCATCATTATGTCTATAAAAAGCACGTCATATTCGTTGCCCGAATTCAGCATGAGAGCGTCTTTTCCGGAAAGCGCAGTATCTATGCGGATCTTCGTTTCCTTAAGAAGGCTCTGCATGACGGTAAGATTCATCTCTGTGTCATCCACAACAAGGATCCTGGCATCGGGTGCCCTGAAAAGCTCCTGATAGGAATAGTCTCCGGTCTTAAGCTCCTGTGCCCTCTCTGTCATGTCCCCTGTCTCATTCCAGTCCGCAACAGACTGTTCGATGACAAAGCTGAAGCTTGAACCGGAGTTATAGGTACTCTGAACCTCGAGCCTGCTCCCCATAAGCTCCAAAAGCTGCCTTGTGATGGTCATCCCCAGACCCGTGCCCTCGATGGCATAGTTTCTCTTTGCATCCAGCCTTTCATAGGGGGAAAAGAGCCTTTCCATATCCTCCTTTAGCATTCCTATCCCCGTGTCACTGACCCTGAAGGAAAGGAGGACATGGTCTTTGTCCTTTTTTTCATGGGAAACCTCAAGTGTCACCCCTCCCTCTTCGGTATATTTTACGGCATTGGTCAGGAGGTTTAAGACACACTGCCTGATCCTTGTTTCATCTCCGATGAGGATCCGGGGAATGTGGCCGTCAGCCTTAAGCTCCAGCTTCAGGCCCTTTTTTGCCGCCCGATCCCTGATCATGTTCACAAGGTCGTCTATCAGGGAGGATATCTCATATTCCACACAGATGATCTCCATCCTGCCCTCTTCCACCTTCGACAGGTCCAGGATATCGTTTATCAGGGAAAGCAGGGTCTTTCCCGCAGACATTATGTCCGCGGCATAGGCTCTTATGTTCTTTTCCCCTGCCTCCCTTAAGATCATCTCATCCATGCCCAAAACTGCGTTAATGGGGGTCCTTATCTCATGGGACATGCTGGCAAGGAAGCGGCTCTTTGCCTCATTTGCCCTGTCCGCTATGGCTCTCTGCTCCTCCAGTTTTTTCATGTATTCAAAGTGCTCGGTATCGTCTGCAAGGGAATAGACCCTGCCTGAGAGCACCCCGTCTTTTTTCAGGTCGTTTTCTTCGGGTGCATATATGTGGCCTTTCTTTTCTATGTTCGCCCCGTTTTTTACGGCTTCGGAGATCTCCCCTATGATCCTGTCCTTCTCAGTTAACAGATGTGGATATATTTCCACGGCTGGCTCGTTATAATACTGGATCTCCCCGTCGTTATCCACGGCGATTATGGCCTCGGAAAGCCTGTCGATCATGAATTCCCTGGCGATCTCTCCTGTTCCCAGCAGCCTGAAGCCGAAAATGGCAAAGAGCATGATAACGGTTCCGATCATATTTCCCACAGAGGAAATGTCATAATATCCGGTTATGGGAAGGAGCTTAAAGGTCTGTATCAGAAAGATAACAGACTGAAAGGTGATCCCGAAGAGCACCACCATTACCCTTTTTTTTGCATTTTTGTTCTTTAAGCGCATAAACTCCCTGATGAGCCAGAAAAGACCCAGGCTTATGTAGCACAGGGACATAAATATGAACAGGTGGTGTACTATGCCGTTCCCATGGGAAAAGTGGGGAAAGATCCCTTCTTTCGAGAATACATAGCCATCGTAAAAAAGGCTGCTCTTCCTTAAGAACAGGACCGAGGCATAGATTGCAAGATGGATCAGAACAAGGATCACCATAATAAATTTGGGTATGGTCATCCTGCAGAGCTTTGCTATGAAGAGCATGAGCGAAAAGGCGATCCAGACCCTGCCCGCATAGCCTATCTGCAAGGCAGTAAGATACCCCTCTTCACTTTCTGCCGTCATCTGGAAGAAGTAGCCCAGATTATTGATTATTACTGCCACACAGGAAAACAGCAGGTAGGAATGGAGAGGGTTGTTCAGGTTTGAAAATATGATCCAGCTTTCTATAAAGAGTGCCACCACGCTGGCACACTGAAGTGCAAGTAAAGTGTCGTGCAGATTCAAAATATTCCCTCCTCTGTAAGGCCGAAATCCTGTCTGTCTGTATTTTGCCGGATGTCCGTTTTTGCAATGTCACGCAAAAAACTCCTCTGTCAGTCTATAGTTTATAATACCGTTGTTTTTCATCCTACGCAACGATCCTCTCAAGCCCGGCCATATCAGGCGGATATCGACAACCTGCGGTGGTCCGGAATAATTTCTACTTCTGTCGAAAATTTCTACAGAAGTTAAAGATTCCTGCCTGAGAGTGCATTTAAAAAACCCCGGTGCAGGGCTGCACCGGGGTTTTTTGTGCTTTAGACGCCTTATTTGAATTCCAGGGAATCCACGATCAGGGCGAATTCGTCGCTTACGAGGATGTCTGTTTCCTCATCCCCGGACTTGTGTCCCATGAAGTGAAGGACCAGGGTTCCCTTTTCGTGTTCAACAAGGATATAGTTTTCTTCCAGACCCGAGCCTTTTTCGGCATATTTAAAATCCACCCAGGTGGCCGGCATGGATTTATCGCCGTTTAAGTTTCCTTCATTGACCGAAACCTTTGTGTCCTTGTCCTGGGCATCCTCGATCTCCTTCAGCACGTCCTTTGGAGCCTTGTCCCTGTTATAGGAGATGATCATGAGATTGGAGCCGCCTGCCTCACCGGTATAGTTGAAGGTCACCTCCCCGTCAGAATCCGTGTTATCCTGGCAGTCTATATACGTGCTGTCATAGGTTACTGACCAGCCGTCCTTACTCTTAAAAGATTCAAACAAAGCCTCACCGGCCTCCCCCTCTTCCGACTCCGGGGAAGCTGATGCGGACTCTGCCATTGAACTGAATTCGGGCTTGAGATGGGTCAGCCTTTCCATGTACATATCGAAATCTTCTTCGCTTATGTTCTCCCATTCGTTTTCTTCTTCCGCGCCGAACCTTACAAACCAGGGCTTATCCTCGTTTTCATAGCCGTCATATTTCAGGCAGAGCTGATCCATCCTGTTTGTGGTATTGGGTTCAATGTCAAAGGTCAGATACTCGGTCAGGTCTGCTCCCCCTGAGCCCTCGTTTACCATCATGCCGTTTTCAAGGGGATAGTACCTGTCCCGGGCAGATCCGCTGACAACATGCTGAGGCTTTCTGTCCACCATGGTGAATATGTCATAGACTGCCACATCCTTATTATCTCCAAGCAAATCTCCCACCAGAAGCTCATCGATGCCGTCGAGATTAACATCAACATAGGCATAGCCCACGCCCTCAAGGGGGTTCTTCTTATTCTGTGTGAAGATGTAGTTATATTCGGGGCTTAAGTCCTCCTCCTCAAGGCGGTTTGCATCCCAGCCTTCATCCGCTGCGGTCTTAAACTTTTCAAAGACCTCGCCGTAGAGCCCTTCTCCCCTGCAGCCGGAGCCGAATTCAAAGGTTCCCTCTTTGGGTTCAAGGGTCTTTACTATGTCCTCCGCACCGTTATAAAGGGCTTCATAGGTCTTTGGCATCCCGTCCTGATATTTGGTGACATCATACTGGACATCAGAGGGGTAATCCACCACGATGTCATAAAGCACCTTATCCCCATCCTTTATCTCGCCCACCTTTTTGCTCATGCCTCCGGAATAGTCCCCGGGATCCTTAAAGGCACGGACTGAAAAGGCAAAGCCTCCGCAGTCGGCTTCCCGGGCTTCTTTGTCATATACGGAACAGCCTTCTTCACTTTCTTCCATTACATAGGTGCCTTCGGTTTCTTCGGGCATGGTCAGGGTGAAGATCTCATTCTTTTTTTCTGCCTCTTTTTCGGGTGTCTCTTCGGATTTTTCCTCAGACCCTTCCCCTGATCCTTCCTCCGAGTCCGCATCAACCTGTACATTGATGTCGCCGTCCTTATTTTCCACATTTGCGGTGCAGCCGGACAGACTGCCCATTACCATTGTTCCTGCAAGCATGCAGGTAAGCAGCTTTTTTACGGTTACGTTTTTCATTACTTTTCCTCCTGTTAACAATAGTTTATGCTTCTGTTTACTTCCATTCTCCTCCCACGAGGCTTCCCTGATGCTCCTTTTTTTAGTCTTTATAATCCAACAAAATAGTTTACTGGCACAATAGCATATTACGATATCAAGGTCAAAAGCCGATATCCCTTATTCCCCATCATTTGAGCAGAGCCGATTGACGTTTTCATAGGCCCCGGGTTCTGCAGTGTCGTAGAAGGCAGTGTTCTTAACCCTTTCGTTAAGGATTCTAAGGCGGTAGTTTCCGCTTTGAGCCTGTTTTATGGCTTCATCAAGGATGCTGACCGAATAGATGCTTGCCAGGGGCTCGATGTTTTCACCTCCTGTCCTTGCCCAGAGGATGTCCTGCCCCCTGTAGATCCTACAGATCCTTCTTATTTCCTCTGCCCTGTAGCTTATCATGTCGCAGGCAAGAAGGAGCACGGCATCGCACCCATCCTCCTTTGCAGCTTTAAGGACAGAAATGAGACCGCCCAAAGGTCCGATGTCCTCCTTAAGATCTTCAACCTCCCTGTAGCCCTTTCTTTCCCCGGTCTGATCCTTCCTTACGGAAAGATATCTTCTGCTTATAACATCCCCGAAACAGGCATCCACCTCATCGCATATCTTATGGAGAAAGGTTCTGCCGTCCCCCTTTATTATCATCTTCTCCTTGGGGCTTCCCATTCTTTTTGACTGTCCCCCGATGAGGACCGCTGCGGCTATTGAGAAGGGATCCGCAAAATAGTCCCCGTGGACTCCCCCTGTCTTGCTCTTTAGTCTTATGTCGCTTATGACTATGTCACGCTGGAGGGCCTTGCACATATCGTAGACCGTCATGGCAGCCGTTGCGGCGGCGACTATGGCCTCCATTTCAACCCCCGTCCTGCCCGTGCATTTTACAAGGGATTCGATGTCTATGCAGGTTTCCTTTTCGTTCAGCTTAAGGCTTACCTCGCACTTGTCCGTGATGACGGGATGGCAGAGGGGGATCAGGTCCGGGGTTCTTTTTGACCCCATTATCCCTGCTATCTGGGCAATGGTCAGCACGTCGCCTTTTTTTATATTCCCTTTTTTAATAAGCTCAAAGGTTTCCTTATTTAACATCACCTTTGCCCCTGCGGATGCAGTGCGGATAGTTACGGGCTTTTGGGAAACATCCACCATCCGGGCATTTCCCTCTTCGTCGATGTGAGTCAGCTGTTTTTCGGTCCTCAATCCTTCCCCTTCCGGGATCTCCTTATTCAGATTATCTTTATTCGATGTTTCTTCATCTGGTGTCTCTTCATCTGGTGTCTCCGCATTCGCCGTCTCTTCATTCATCTTCTCTGTGATCCAGTCCCCTATTTTTTCAGGGTCATCAAGCAGAAAGAGCCTGAGACCGTCATTTTTTTCATATTCCGAAGGGTCTGCGACAGCTGCAGCTCCGTTTCTGCCATCCTCATATCCCGAAAGGTCGTCGTCAGCTATTGCCGCATATCCTCCGCCTTCGGGCATTCGGGCATGGCCTGTCCTTTTTGAGGTCACCCAGACCTTTGGAATGTCCGAAGCCTTATAGCCCTCAACCAGGATGATGTCCGCCTTTGCCCGGCTTATCATCTCTTCAAGAGTCCGGGGACTTTGGCTTAAGGACGCAGACCGGGTCTTTGAGGATATCATGACTTCATCCGCCCCGGCCTTTGTGAAGCGGAAGGTGTCCTTTCCCTCCCTGTCCATCTCAAATTCATGGCCGTCGTGCTTTATGACGCAGACACTGAAGCCCTTCCTCTTAAGGATTGGGATCAGGCCTTCAATGAGAGTGGTCTTTCCGGCTCCCGAAGGTCCAGAAAAACCCAGAACAAAACCCCCCATCCTTAATACCTCCCGAAGGTGCAGTTGGGGAAATGGCAGGTCTCACACAGACGGCATAAACCGCCTTCCCCCAGGCTTATTAGTTCTTCCTTTGTAAATCTTTCCCCGGAACAGATCTGGGGTAAAAGCACGTCAAAGACCGTTGTCGGCAGGCTTATGGCGGCTCCCGGAAGACCGATGATCGGGATCTCACCCAGATATGCCACAAGGGTCATGTTTCCGGGCTGGGCAGGTAGTCCGCTGCTTATGATGTCCGCTCCGAGGCCTCTTATGGCTGTGGGTGTCAGGTCGTCCGGATCCACTGACATGCCTCCCGTAAAGATGAGAAGCTCCGCCCCATTATCAATCAGGTCTTTGGCAGCCTTCTTTATCATAGTCTCGTCATCATCGCAGATCTTAACTCCCGTCACCCTGCCGGGAAAATATGACAGCTTTTTCCTGACCACCGGTTCGAAACGGTCCTTTATCCTTCCCTCATAGACCTCTGAGCCCGTTATGATAAGTCCGGCATTTAAGGCCTTGTAGGGGATCAGCTTAAAGAGGGGCTTATCCGCACAGAGCCTTTCTGCCTCCCCTATCCTTTCCTTTCTGGTAAAGAGGGGGACGATCCTCATTGATGCAAGGCGCATGCCGGGTTCTGCCCTGCTGTGGTCGGGAAGGGTGGTTATGGTTATGTCCTCAATTGAGTTAAGGTTTCTTAAAAGCTCCCTGTCCACCCTGAAAAAGCCCTTTTTATCCGCGATCATAAGCATCTTTCCCTCGGAGGGTCCCTCAAAATGAACCCCTGCCGTCGCTGTCATCTCAGCAAGGGCTCTTGCGCAGTCCTCCTCGTGGACCATCCCGGGCTCCAGATCTCCCGTAAACACCGTCTTCTTCCCGATGTCGAGAAGGGCCGGTATGTCTTCTTTCCTTATCACATGACCCCTCTTAAAAAGTGGACCCTTAAAGCCATCATGCATGGCCGTGATGTCGTGAAGGAGCTTAAGACCCGGGGCATCCTCTGTTTTAACCTTTTTTATGCTCATATCAGAAATCCTTCCACTGTATCTTCTGCTGAAAGGGGGCCGATACCTTCCGGAACGCAGGCATAGGCATTGCAAAGGGCGGCAGAGCTTATCACGATATTTCCCTGCTGCTTTTTGGGCGTAAAAACCGCCCTCCCCTCTTCTATGTCAAAGCTGCCCCTGATAAAACGGACTCCCCTTTCGGCTTTTTTGATATCATCCTTCAGGATCATCCTGAATAATCTATGCCTAAAGTCCCTTAAGCCTCCAAGCTTCCTTAAGGCCGGATAGCAGATGCACTGAAGATTTGTGAGACCGGATGCGGGGTTGCCGGACAGGGCCAGAAAGAGCCTGTTTTCCTTTATGCCATAGGCGCAGGCCATGCCGGGCTTCATGTCTATGCCCCTGACAAGGATCTCATAACCCGCCTCCTCCATGGCTTTGGGAACAAGATCAAAGTCTCCTGCAGACACACCCCCGGTTGAGATGATAACATGGCTTTCCTCTTCCACTTTCAGTATTTTCTCCTTTATATCGTTAACATAATCTGAAACGTGACCTGCAAAGGAAGGCTCGATCCCTATGTGTTTAAGTGCCGCAGCTATGGTAAATCTGTTTGAGTCCCTTATCTTACCCGGCGCAGGCGTTTCCGTTATGTCAACCACTTCATCCCCGGTGGAGATGATAGCGGCTTTCGGCTTTTTATATACCGCAAGCTCAGTCAGACCAAGGGAGGCTGCTATCCCGGTGACGGCTGCATCCGCAACTGTTCCGGCCTTCACGGGCAGACTTCCTTCCCTTATGTCCTCCCCTGCCCTGATGATATTTTCTCCAGCCCTGTATTCCCTTTTTATCGTGACGCTTTCATCCGTAAAGTCAGTGTCCTCATATTTACAGACACAGTCTGCCCCCTCCGGGATGGGTGCCCCGGTCATGAGGCGTATGGCGGTATTGTTTTCGACCTTTTTTTCCGGGCTCTGCCCTGCCCTTATGTTTTCTATAACCTTAAGTTTTTTTCCTTTCGTCTCTGTGGCTCCCCTTGTGTCTTCCGCCTTAAAGGCATAGCCGTCATAGGGGGAGCGGTCAAAGTGGGGCACGTTTTCCCCTGCCGTGATGTCTTCTGCCGGGATCCTCATGAACAGGTCTTCGATCTTAATCCTTTCAGATCCCACGGGCTTTACGGCATTTATCAGAATGTCTTCTGCTTCTTTATGACCGGTTTTTTCCATTTTTCCTGCTCTTTCCTTCAAAGATATTTATTATCAGCAGCACAAGGGCTGAGATGGTCATGTTTATCAGCACCCATTTTAAGGCCAGTGCATCCTTATCCGTCCTCCAGAGCTGGTAGACCGTGGTGGAAATGGTGGCGGTCCTGCCGGGAGTGTAGCCTGCTATCATGGTGGTGGCTCCGTATTCTCCCAGAGCCCTTGCAAAGGACAGGACAGTTCCGGCTATGAGGCCGGCCCTGCAGCAGGGCATGGTGATCCTGAAGAATATGTATGGGCTGCTTAAGCCCAGGGTCTTGCCTGCAAGGGTCAGATTTTCGTCATAGGCTTCCAGGGCTCCCCTTGCCGTCCTGTACATGAGAGGGAAGATCACCACTCCTGTTGCAAAGACTGCAGAATACCAGGTCATGGTGAGCCTTATGTCGAAGGTTTTTAAGAACCAGGCACCGATGGGGCGTCTGGGACCTAATATTCTTAAAATGAGATAGCCCACCACCGTGGGGGGAAGCACCAGGGGTAGGGTAAATATGCAGTCAAGGATCCCTTTTAAAATGGAATTCAGTCCCGTTACAAGCAAAGCCGCCCCGGTTCCCAGCACGAAGATCAGCGCAGTGCTGATCAGCGCTATCCTTATGGAGTTGTAGAGGGGAAACATATCCATTTGCTTTTTAAGATCTGAGTCTTAGCCCGGGATGAAAACCTGTAACAGTAACGATTTTGGAGATAACAGCCCTAAGATGGTCTCATGCCGGCGGACTTTCTTGTTTTCATTTTCCCGACAGGGTCTTAAATCCCACGCTCTCAAATATCTTTCTGCTTTCTTCGGATGAAAGGCTGTTCAGAAATTTTTCCGCAGCATCCTTTTCCTTTGACTTTTTAAGGACCGCTGCCGGATAGATGACCCTTGAACACATCTTTTCGTCTGCGGTGTCGACGGTCTTTAAGCCCGCGGAATATGCATCCGTTGAATAGATCACCCCGCAGTCGGCTGCCCCTTCCTTTACCTGTGTCGTGACCTCCTTTACATTGCTGCCATAGGTTATGAGACCGTCAAAGGCAAGGACGTCCTCGTTAAGACCGTAGTAGTCGAGGATTTCCTTTGTATACCGGCCAACCGGAACATCATCATTTCCCATGGCAAGAAGCAGGTCCTTGTTCCTGAGTTCCTGAGCCATATCCTCGAAGGATGTGACCTTTTTGGGATCTGTGTCTGGGACTGCCAGGACTACCCTGTTTTCAAGGATGTCGATCCGGCTGTCGTGATCTACGAAGTCAAGCCTTTCCGGATTCTTCTCATGCCCTGCCTCAATGTCCAGCTCATCCATCTGTTTTTGGGCTGCGCTTATGAAGATGTCGCAGTCTGCCCCCTCTTCGATCTGGGTCTTTAAGGTGCCGGAGGAATCGAGGTCCAAAATTATGTCAACCTGAGGATTTTCCTCTTCGTATGCCTTTTCGATCTCCTCCAGGGTTTCCGTTAAAGAGGCTGCGGCAAAAACGGTGATCTCTGTTTTCTCCCCCGGCTTTTTGCCTGAAGTTCCGTCTCCCTCCTGCGCGATTGCACAGCCTGCGAGGGTGAGGGATACTCCAATGAGGATTAAACCATACTTGCAGGTCTTTTTCATATCTCTCCCTTTACTGCTTTTCTACCACGCTTGCCCCAAAGGGGGTCAGAGCCAGCTTTGCGATCTTGAAAAACTGCTTTCCGAAGGGAATTCCCACGATGGTGATGCACCAGATCACTCCTGTCATGAGATTGCCCAGTGCCATCCAGATTCCAAAGAAGATCAGCCAGATGACATTTGCAAAGGTGGATGCTGCCCCGCCTCCGTATTCGATGTCCTTCCCGAAGGGAAAGAAGGACAGGCTGGCAAATTTAAAACACTGTAGTCCGTAGGGGATCCCGATGATGGTGATGCACCAGATCACTCCCGAGACCAGCCAGGCAAGTCCGCTTAAACATCCGCCGAAAACGAACCAGAGAATATTTCCTATTACACGCATGATGATTCCTCCTTTTAATACGATGAGTGCATTTTATTTTTATATAAATAACGAACTTTTCCACCGGGTTAAGATCCCTCGACTTCGCTCGGGATGACACGACCGGACGGCTATGAACTTCTCCACCGGGTTAAGATCCCTCGCTTCGCTCGGGATGACACGACCGGACGGCTATGAACTCAGCAGCAGTATTTTTTCCGGAAGAACCCTTAAGTACCCCGGGATCTCCACACTTTTTTCATCACTCCCCAGATCCCTCTTCGTCTTCCACCACAGCCCGTTATCAAAAGTAACCAGCCATTCAAAGGGCAGCCTTGAAACCAGGGGCGCCTTGCAGGGGATCAGGTTTTCTCCCGAATCTGCCGGAAAAAGGTCGTGAGCCCTGATACCAATGTGGCTTATGTCCTCCCCCACCCTGTCTTTGGTAACAAGCTCAAGACCTCCCCAGTCAAGAGCCCTGACCCTGTGATCCCCGGTCCTTTCTATCCTGCTGATATTCTTGCAGCCCGTCAGTCTTGCGCCGGAAACCGTCTTCGGATCCGAAAAGACTTTTTCGGTCTGATCCTGCCTTATGACAGCCCCCTTTTCAATGAGGATCAGATAGTCGCAGAGCTGGTATATCTCGTCCCTGTCGTGGCTGACAAGAATGAAAGGTCTTCCGAATTCTTCAAGATACTTCATCAGCTTAAGACGCATTCCTTCCCGCAGGTGGGAATCCATGGAAGAAAAGGGCTCGTCAAGCAGGAGAAGATCCGGGCTGTTTTCAAGCATCCTGGATAATGCCGTCATTTGCTTTTCTCCCCCGGAAAGTTCCCGGGGATAGCGGTCTTTTAAGGAATAAAGATCATATTTATTAAGGATTTCGTCGATGTCCTCATCTTTTCCGGCCTGCCTGCCGGAAGTTTTTCTGCCGTGAAGGGCTGCCTTAATGTTTTCCTTTACCGTCATGTCCGGAAACAGGGCATAGTCCTGAAAGAGATAGCCCACCCCTCTTTTCTTGGGTTTTAAATCCTTTTTTTCTTTTTTATCAAAAAGGATCCTCCCCTCAAGGACGATCCGGCCCGAATCCGGCTGCATGAGGCCGGCAAGAGCCTTTAAGGTAAGGCTTTTTCCGCTGCCGGATGCTCCCAGTATCCCGATCCTTTTTGAATCGGTCTTAAAGGCTATGTCCAGTAAAAATGAACTGTATTTCTTTCTGATCTCACATTCAAGATACATTTTTCAAGGCTTACCTTCCGCATTCTCCGACGCTGCCCCTTAAGATCTTAAGTCCGTGATCCAGGGCGTTCATTATAAAGCCCAGGCATTCCCTGACAGCCTTTTCGCTGCCCGGAAGGTTTACTATGACTGTCTTTTTTCTTATAACGGACACGCCCCTTGAAAGCATGGCCCTGTCGGTGATCTGAGCCGACTTCATCCTCATATATTCGGCTATTCCCGGGGCATTCCTTTCTGCCACCTCCAGGGTGGCCTCGGGGGTTACATCCCTTACCGAAAAACCTGTGCCTCCGCTTGTCAGGATCAGGTCTGCCTCTCTCATATCGCAAAGTCTTATAAGCTCTTCTTTTATCCTTTCCTTTTCATCGGGGACTATGACACATTCAAGGATCTCATAGCCCTTTTCTTCAAGTATATCGCAGGCTGCCCTTCCGCTCCTGTCCTCTCTTTCTCCCTTTGATGCCTTGTCGGAGCAGACAATGACCGCCGCCCTGAAGGGTCTGTCTTCCTTTGGAAGCTCTGCTGTTACGGTATCTCCCTTTTTTACAGGACCCCCCTCAAGAACCTCGGCAAAAACCCCCTTTACCGGCATTATGCACTCCCCCATCCTTTCATGGATCCGGCAGTGGCTGTGGCACTCCTTCCCCCTCTGGGTGAGCCTTAAGGTGACAGGGCTTTCTCCTATCCTTAATATGCTACCAACCGGCAGGTCATTAAGGCTGATGCCGCTTACTATCAGGTTTTCACCGAAATCGCCGTTTCTGACCCCGGCTCCCTTTTTATTGAATTCCTCAATGGACTCCGCTGAAAGGAGGCTTATCTGCCTGTGCCAGTTTCCGGCGTGGGCGTCAGTTTCTATCCCGCTTCCCTTAACGAAAACCGCGGATCTTACCTCTTCCTTGGGAGTCCCTCTTTTTTCGCTGATGCATATGGCTTTTATTTCTCCCAATCCTTCCTTCATCTTCCCTCATCCTCCGATGGCGGACATGGCATGTTTCTCCGATATGCCCTTCTCATCCGAAAAGCAGTGACTGGCAGGTTTACATAAGATCACGTTTTCCATCTGCTTCCTGACAGCCTCTCTCTTTTTTCCGTCAGCCAGACCGCTCCTTAATATCTCCCTCAGGTCTGCTCCCGTGTCATAGCAAAGACACCCCTTTAAATAGCCCCTTGTTGTCAGCCTTATCCGGTTGCAGCTTTGGCAGAACTTTCCGTGGATCGGGCTTATAAAGCCGATCCTTCCCCTGTGTCCCGGGATCCTGTAGTATATTGCAGGGCCATTGCCCTTTTTTGAATCATCCACTGTCATGTTTTCATATCTGCTTTTTATGGCAGGGATCAGGATGTCGTGGGATATGGCCTTAAAGCCTTTTCCGAAGCCGATGGGCATCATCTCTATGAACCTGACATCCAGGGGCTCTTTTTCAGAAAGCTCGATGAGCCTGAAAACATCCGAAAGGTCGGAGGCGGTCTCATCCCAGTCCGGGGTAACCGCGTTTATCTTTACCCGCACCCTTAAGTTCAGGGCGGCATAAAGACCCTCTTTGACCTGCTTTAGCCTGTCAAAGCCCGTAAGATAAGCATATCTTTTTTCGTCCAGGGTATCGAGGCTTAAGTTTATCCCGTCAATCCCGGCATCACAGATCCTGTCCAGACAGTCCTTCAGCAAAACCCCGTTGGTGGTCATGGTCACATTTTTTATGCCCGGGATCTTTTTAAGCATACTTACGAGCTTATAAAAATCACGTCTGACCAGGGGTTCACCCCCGGTCAGCTTGATTTTTTCTATTCCCAGACCCGCTGCCTCTTCTGCCACCATGGCTATCTCTTCAAAGGAGAGGATCTGATCCATGGGCAGGGATTTTATGTCAACCGGCATGCAGTAGCTGCATCTGAGATTGCATTTATCCGTTATGGAGATCCGAAGATAGTCGATCCTGCGTCCGTATCTGTCATGCATATTTGCTCCGTGTAACAGTTCAGAACCCTTCGGTTTTTGAACTGTTACTGCTCCGTTTACTTTACCTGTCTGTCTCCCCGTTTTTTCACAGCTTTCCGATCTTTATGGCGCAGACCTTGTATTCGGGGATCCTTGCGAAGTCGTCTAAAGCTGCGTTTGTGATGACGTTTACGGGAGAATCCGGGAAATGGAAGGGCATCCAGGTCTCGCCTTCCGAAACCTTTCTTCCCACTCTTGCAGTTGCGCTTATCTCCCCTCTCCGGCTTGATACCCTGATCCTCTCCCCGTTTTTGATGCCCAGCCTTTCGGCATCCTTATAGTTTATCTCGATAAAGCCCTCTCCCACTATGTCCATTAAGCCCTGGGAACGGGAGGTCATGGCCGCAGCGTTATAGTGATAGAGGATCCTGCCCGTCATCAGTATGAAGGGATATTCCTCATCGGGAAGCTCGTTTGAGGGCTTAAATTCGGCACAGTAAAGCAGGGCCTTCCCTCTTGCCGGATGTCCCACGTGCATTATGGGTGTGCCGGGGTGATCCCTGCCGGTGCAGGGCCACTGAAGTGTCTCCCCGCTGTCCAGCCTTTCGTGGGAGATCCCCGCAAAGCTCGGAGTGAGGCTTGCCACCTCATCCATGATCTGGGCGCTTGTCAGATATTTCTGGGGATAGCCCATGGCGTTCATAAGGTCGATCAGTATGTCGGTATCGGGCCGCATGTTCCCCTCGGGCTTTACAGCCCTTCTGATCCTCTGAACCCGGCGCTCGGTGTTTGTGAAGGTTCCTTCCTTTTCCGCATAGCTGACCCCGGGAAGGATCACATCCGCATATTCAGCGGTCTTTGTCATGAAAAGCTCCTGAACGCAAAGGAAGTCCAGGCTTTCAAGAGCCCTGATCACATGGTGGGTGTCGGGATCCGAGACCACGGGATCTTCTCCGCAGATATAGAGTCCCTTTATCTTTCCTTCGATGGCTGCCGGAAAGACCTCTGTTGCCTTAAGACCGGGTTTTCCGGAAAGCTCTGTCCCCCAGGCCTTTTCAAATTTCTTTCTGACCTCCTCATTGTCCACCTTCTGGTAGCCCGGGAAATCCGTGGGCATGGCGCCCATGTCACAGGCTCCCTGGACATTGTTCTGTCCCCTTAAGGGGTTGACCCCGCAGCCGCTCTTTCCGATCTTGCCGCAAAGGACTGCCATGTCGGACATGCACATGACTCCCTCTGTTCCGGTGGAATGCTCCGTGACTCCCAGACAGTAGATTATGGGAGCCTTCTTTGCGGTGGCATACATCCTTGCAGCCTCCACCAGCCTGTCGGGATCGATGTGACAGATCTGCCCCACCCTTTCGGGAGTATAGCTTTCCACCAGCTTCTTTAATTCATCAAAGCCCTCGGCGTTTTCCTTAATATATTCATGATCGATGAGATCCTCTTTGATCATGACGTGCATCATGCCGTTTGCAAAGGCCACATTGGTCCCGGGTCTGATCTTCAGATGTATGTCGGCCACCTTTGAAAGGCCTATGTCCCTGGGATCCACAACGATCAGCCTGGTTCCCTTCTTGACCGCAAGCCTGATCTGCATTCCCACAACGGGATGGGCTTCCTCGGGATTGGATCCCACAAGGAGGATGCAGTCCACATCATGGGTTATATCGTGTATGGGATTTGTCATGGCACCGGACCCCAAAGTCTTTGCAAGTCCCGCAACCGTGGCCGAGTGACATACCCTTGCACAGTTATCAGTGTTGTTATTCTTAAAGCAGGTGCGGACCATCTTCTGCACCATGTAGATGTCCTCGTTTGCAGACCTGGAGCAGGCAAAACCTGCCAGACTTTCATTGCCGTATTTTTCCCTGATCTCAAGGAAACGCTTTGCAGTGTATTCTATGGCTTCCTGCCAGGTCGCCTCCTTGAATTCTCCCGTCTTTTTATCCTTTATGAGGGGAGTCTTTATACGGTCAGGTGAATGGACGAAGTCGAAGCTTCCGGACCTCCCCTTGACACAGAGCCTGTTGTGGTTTGAGGCTCCGTTTGCCGGCTCCACATTTACTATCCTGTTGTTCTTTACGATAAGGTTGAACTGACAGCCCGTTGCACAGTGGGGACAGGTGGTGAGGACCTTTTTTACCTCCCAGTCCCTGTAGGTCACCTCCCGCTTTAAGGTCAGGGCTCCGGTGGGACATACGCTTGCGCAGTTTCCGCAGGATTCGCAGCCTGTTTGTTTATAATCCTTTCCGAAGGGAGCATCCACAATATGGAAGGTTCCCGTCCGGCTGTTTTTCAGGGCTCCGTTCACGGCTATGTTATGACAGACACCGATGCAGCGCATGCAGTGGATGCATTTGCTGGGATCATAGCTCATGTAGGGGTTGGCATCAACCACAGGCAGCTTTCCTTCTATGGTGTGCCTGGTTCCTATGTGGTCTGCATGCTTTATGCCATAGCGGTTGCACATGTCCTGAAGCTCACAGGTTCCGTTTGCCGGACAGCTCATGCAGTCAAGGTTATGGTTTGAAAGCAGGAGCTTTAGCATATTCCTCCTGTATTCCTCCAAAGCCTCGGTGTGGGTTGTTATGACCATGCCGTCCCTGGCTCTTGCCCGGCAGGCAGGCAGGTCGCCATAGTAGCCCTCCACCTCCACAACGCAGAGTCTGCAGGAGCCTGCATCGCTGACACCCTCCAGGAAACAGAGGGTGGGGATATATATGTCATTTTTTCTTGCGATCTCTAATATGGTCGAGCCTTCTTCTGCCTCTATCTTCCTGCCGTTTATGGTTACAGTGATCATTCGCCTCTGCCTCCTTCCATGGTTCCGCAGCCGTAATGGTCGCAGCGCAGACATCTTCCGGATTCCCGGGCAGCCTCCGCAAGGGTCATGGGCAGCTCCACAAAGTCGAAGTTATCCATCCTTTCCGCAGGATCCTTTTCCTCGATCACAGCCCTTCCGGTAGGAATGCAGGGATTGGGGTACGCGGGGGGGATTTCGGGCTTGCCCGGTATCTTATGATGGTAGCCCAGATATTCATCTATGTTTGCCGCCGCCACCTGGCCGGCAGCTATGGCATTTATGGCTGTTGAAGGTCCGGTGACACAGTCTCCCCCGGAGAAGACTCCCTCCATATCGGAGACCATGCAGGTTTCATCTGCTATGATCCTTCCCCTGTTGACGGGGACACCGTCCTTTTCAAAGTCCTCCACATCACTTCTTTGTCCCACTCCCAGGATCAGATAGTCACAGAGAAAACGGTAGGGATAGTTGCTGGAATGCTCCGTGGTCATCATTCCGTATTCATCATATTCGGCAACGATCTCAGGCTGCAGCCAGACCGAGACCACCTCGTTTGTTTCATTATCCGCTTCTATATTAAGGAAGGAAAGAAGGGTTCTGAATTTTACCCCCTCCTGGGTGGCTCCCTCCATCTCCTCAGGCAGGGCTGTGTAGTCATCCCTTTTGCGGGTGAAGACATGGATGCTTTTTGCATTAAGTCTCACCGCAGTCCTTGCCGCATCCATGGCTACGTTCCCCCCTCCGATCAGAACCACCCTCTTTCCGGTGAGATCCGGAGGATTGCCGTTTGCCACCAGCTGGAGAAAGTCCGCTGCCGGGATCACGTTCTTTGCGTCGGCGTTTTCCATGGGCATGCGGTTTCCAAGCTGGGCACCGATCCCAATGAACACCGCATCATAGTTTTCCCTGAGCTTTGACAGGGGGACTTCCCTTCCTATCCTTGTGTTATAGTTCACCTTTATGTTGCCGGAATTTATGATGGCCCTTATATCCTCATCCAGCCTTTCCTTGGGCAGGCGGTATTCGGGAATCCCGTATCTTAACATGCCTCCCAGCTTTTCATGCTCTTCAAATATGACGGCCTCGTGTCCCATGAGCGAGAGAAAATAGGCCGCTGTCATGCCGGCAGGTCCCCCGCCCACTATTGCCACCTTTTTCCCGGTTTTCACATTGGGTCTGGGTGTTTCCACCTGATCAGCCGGTGTCTGATCCACAGCAAACTTTTTCAGGCCTCTTATGTTTATGGGCGCATCCACCATGGTTCTCCTGCATTTCCTTTCGCAGGGATGCTCACAGACCATGGCACAGGCCGTGGGGAAGGGATTTTTGTCACGGATCACCTTCACGGCTCCTTCGTAGTTTTTCTCCTTTATCATGGCAATGTAGCCCGGAACATCCACATGGGCGGGACATAGAGATATGCAGGGCACGGTCTGTACCACGTTTTCAACACATCTTCTGTTATCCACATGGCTTTCATATTCGTCCCTGAATTGCACCAGGGAGTCAAGGATCAGATTGGCTCCCACAACCCCGACAGCGCAGTCTGCGGTTTTGGCGATCATCCTGCACTTATCTTCCATAAGCTTAAGCGTTTCCCTGGTCGCTCCTCCGTTTAAGATGGATTTTAAATAGTAATCGACCTCAGAAAGCCCGTCCCTGCAGGGCACACATTTTCCGCAGGACTGGTTCATGGAAATGTGCAGCAGGGATCTGTACAGAGCCAGGGGACACATTCCCGGAGGATAGGATGTCATTCTGGAACGGAACTTTCTTAAGACGACATCAATACGCTCGTTCATGTTCCCTCTTTTTGCAAGCTTTTTCATTTCTTTTTTTATTACCCCTTTCACTTCATAAAAGTCGTTAAGATTAAGAGTATCATCTGCGGCTTTTGCTGTCAAAAAAATGGAGGTTAAAATTACCTCACTTGCCCCCGTTCTTCAGGAAGTATATAATCTCTGTGTATCTGCTTTTCAGCGATGTTATAACAAAGCTTATTTTTCAGAGGAGTTATTTATGGACTACTATCTTGTTGATTATGAAAACGTTAAATCCCAGGGCTTAAACGGGGTCAATAAACTGCCTGCCGAAGATGTCGTCTGCATCTTCTACAGTGAGCATGCCGACACCCTGACCTTCGGTCTCCACAGGAGGATCAACGAATCCAAAGCGAATATCATTTTCCAGAGAGTTGAGGTGGGACAGAAGAATGCACTTGATTTCCAGCTTTCCTCCTATCTGGGATATATTATCCACGAAAACCTCTCAAAGCCCTACAACTACTACATCGTCACAAAGGACCAGGGCTATAAGAGTCTGGTGACCTATTGGGAAAAGAGGAATATCAGCGTCAGGCTTGTGGCGGATGTTTCAAGACAGAGCGAAAAGGCTCTGGAATCGGAGCTTGAAAAACAGGTTTCTGACCTGCTGAAGGATAAGGTCGAAGCCCAGGAGATCACAGAGATCTCCAAAATGATCCCCAAATACAAGACCAAGCAGGGACTTAACAATGCCCTGATGAAGAAATACAAGGACAACAAAAAGGTGGGCGAGATCTACTCAGCCATCAAGCCCCTCATCGCAGATAAGAAGGGACAGTGAGGATATTATTTATCTTCAGGATCCGATGATGACCGCTGTTGAACGGGGAGGCAGGCTTACCTCTCCGTTTTCCATTACCCGGTCCGGTGCCGTGCTAAGCCTTATCTTCCACTTAAAGCCTTCGGGAAGGATGGGAAGTGTGAACCTCATTTCCTCCCAATATGCATTCACTGCAACATAGATGAAGGCATCCTTTTTTGTTCCCGCCTTTTTATGATCCTCTGCGTACATATAGGCAAAAACAAGACCCGCTGCATTTGTGTCAAGTTCCCAGGCCTTTGTCCCATGGAAGGAAAGCTCGGGATAATCCGTTCCGTTCCTTCCGGTAAAGAAGCTGTTTTCCCTGAGGACCGGATGCTTCATCCTTAAGGCTATCAGTTCCTTAACATATTCAAAAAGTTCTTTATTCTTTTCCAGTTCCGACCAGTCAAGCCAGGAGATCTCGTTGTCCTGGCAGTAGGCGTTGTTATTCCCCCACTGGGTGTTTGCAAATTCATCTCCGGCAAGGAGCATGGGGATTCCCCTGCTTGTCAGGAGAATGGTCAGCATGTTCTCCATCTGACGTTTTCTTAAATTCAGGATCTCCCTGTCCTCAGTCTCTCCTTCCCATCCGCAGTTCCAGCTGTCGTTATCGTTGCACCCGTCCCTGTTTTCCTCACCATTGGCCTCGTTATGCTTTTCGTTATAGGAAACCAGATCTCTTAAGGTAAAGCCGTCGTGACAGGTTATGAAGTTTATTGAAGCCGAGGGGAGCCTTTGTCCGTAAAGATCCTCAGACCCGCCTATCCTCTTCATAAGTTCCGGGGCGCACTCTCCTGTCCCTTTGATAAAGCGTCTTATGCAGTCGCGGTACTTTCCGTTCCATTCTGCCCATTTGCCGTCCGAGGGAAAACAGCCCACCTGATAGAGTCCGCCGGCATCCCAGGCCTCGGCGATAAGAAGGCTCCTTCCCAGCACCGCATCATTTGCAATGCTGTCAAGAAGGGGCGGATGGATCATGGGGGCCCCGTCCTCGTCTCTTGTCAGGATTGATGCCAGATCAAACCTGAAGCCGTCCACGTGATAGGCCGAAACCCAGTAGCGGAGGGAATCCAGAACCATGTTTCTGACCACGGGGTCATTGCAGTTCATGGTGTTCCCGCAGCCGCTGAAGTTGTAATAGTAGCCCTCGGGAGTCAGTAGATAGTAGGTACGGTTATCTATGCCCCGGTAGGAGATCGTGGGTCCAAGTTCATTTCCTTCCGCGGTGTGGTTGAAAACCACATCCAGCACCACCTCTATCCCGCTTTCATGGAGTGTCTTTATCATGGACTTGAGCTCATCGGACTCCATGCCGTAGGGCGCGGACACAGCATAGCCTGCCTTGGGGGCAAAGAAATCCACGGTTGAATAGCCCCAGAGATTGAGCAGTCTTTTGTCTCCAACCTGCCTTGAATTATCAAACTCGTCAAATTCAAAGATGGGCATAAGCTCAACACAGTTTACACCCAGTTCCTTTAGATAGGGAACCTTGTCGATCAGTCCCCTGTAGGTTCCCCCGTGCTTAACCCCGCTGCTTTGATGTTTTGTGAAGGATCTGACGTGCATTTCATAGATCACAAGATCCGAAGGATCCAGCTCAAGGGGCTTGTCATCCTCCCAGAGATAGTCCTCCCTGATGATCTGTCCCCGGTAGGGAAAGGGGTCGTTTTCCTTCGGCTTTCTGCCCCAGACCGATCTTCCCGAAACGGATTTGGCATAGGGATCCAGCACAATCTTATTCTTATCAAAAAGAAGACCCTTTGAAGGGTCATAGGGACCGTCGAAGCGGTAGCCGTATTCGGTGGTCTCATAGTCCAGCCCGTAGACCATCATTGTGTAGACATTTCCAATGCGGAAGGTGGGAAGAAAGGGGATCTCGGCAAAGGGCCGGCTCTGGCCGTGCTTGAAGAGAACCAGTGTGCAGGAGGTGGCTTCCTTGGAATAGATGCTGAAATTGACCGCCCCGTTTTCCGTCAGGGAGGCACCAAAGGGAAACACACGTCCCACCCTGTATTTTAAGCCCTTTAACTCATTTGTGGGGAAGGTATCCAGAAGAACCATCACCAGCACCTCCTTTTATCAGGATCTGCCCTTAAATAAGGATCCGTTACTCTTTTTTTGTTTCCGGACCGGAACTTCGGCATGGAACTCATCATTATACTGAACGATCAGCTCTGTCTTCTCCCTTTTCTTAAGTCCCGCATAGACCATTTTTTTGATTATGTCGTAGATGACCGCAAAAAGGGGAACTCCCACAACCATTCCGACGATCCCCCACAGGGCTCCGAAAAAGATGATGGAAAAGAGAACCCAGAAGCTTGAAAGACCTGTGGTGTCGCCTAAGATCTTCGGACCGATCACATTTCCGTCAAGGGTCTGCAGGATTATTATGAATATTATGAAGGTCAGGCAGTGCATGGGGTTTTCCAGAAGCAGGAGCAGGGCGCAGGGTACGGCTCCGATGAAGGGACCGAAAAAGGGGATTATGTTTGTGATCCCTATGATCACGGCGATCAGAAGGGATGCCCTGTATCCCAGAATGAGACAGCCTATGAAGCATAAAACCCCGATAATTGCCGAATCCTTAAGCTTTCCCATGAAAAAACCGTTGAACATCTTGTCTGCATAGGCAAATTCATCTGCTATCAGCCGGTATAACCTGTCCTTAAAGATGGAATGGAAAATTAGTTTTACCTGGGCTGCAAACTGCTTGCGCTTAAAGAGGATGTAGAGGGCGATTATCACCCCCAGAAGGATATTCTTGAAAACCACTACCACCGATGCCACCCCGCCCATGACGGAAATTCCGATGGTCTTGATGTTGGGCATCAGCTGGGTGTTTATAAAACTGTTGATGGATTTGTTTATATCCGTCAGGTAATCCTGGGCCCAGTTAAGGATCTCAGGCTGCCGGCCCATGACCTCCGTCAGATACCTCTGGGCATTTGCCATATCAGCCGGAAGTGTCTTAATCAGTCCCCTGATACTGTCAATGAGCTGGGGAATGATCAGCATTATGACTGCAAGGATTATCAGAAGTCCCACAATGAAGGCAAAAAGGGCGGCAAGACCTTCGCTGGCCTTTTTCCTTTTTCCCTTAAAGATCCCGTCAAGACCCTTTTCAAAGCGGTTGGCCATGGGTGTCAGAAGATATGCCATGACTGCCCCGTAGATGAAGGGCTCTATTATGTTCATCATATGCCTGACCCACTTTGAAAAACCGTAATAACGGAGGATCAGAAAATAGAAGGATATGCAGGCGATCACCGCACAGGCTGCTATCACAGCAATCTTTATGTACTTGCCGGTTTCGTGTTTCATTTGTGTGTTCTCCTCATTGATCATAAGCCGTTTTTTAAGAAAGGAGATCGCTCAGCTTCTTATTATAAAAGAAGTCGTGGACCATCCTGTCATATTCCTTCCACATGGGCAGGGTCTCGCATTTCTCCCGTCTTTCACATTCATAGCGACCGTCTGCCAGACAGACCACAGGCGAAAGGGAGCCCTCCATGAGTTCAAGTATCTCACCCACATTATATTCCTCAGGCTTCCTTAAAAGCTTATATCCTCCGCCCTTTCCGCTGGCTCCCAGGATCAGTCCACCGGCCACCATGTCCTTGACGATTATCTCCAGATATTTTTTTGAGATCTCCTGCCTTTCGGCTATGTCCTTAAGGGGTATGAAATTCTCTCCCCCCTGTTCTGCAAGATCCAGCATAACCCGGATCGCATATCTTCCCCTTGTTGTGATCATGTCTGCCCCCTTCCCACCTGTAGAAAACAGCTTATTTTTTTACCTATTATACTTCAGGGTTAATAGGTAAATCAAGGGAGGAGTATCTGATCCCGCAGCGGTCTGAGAAGTCGCTAAAGCCCTCGATCTCTTCGGGCTGGATCAGCTGCCCTGGCCTGTGGGCATCTATTCCTAAGATCACTTCGGCTCCGGCTTTTGAAGCCAGTTTGAAAAACCGTTCGTCCGGGTAGTTCCTGCCGTATTCAAAGCCCTGGACATTAAACTCAAGGGGCACCTTTTCCGACACACAATATTCGATCAGTCTGGACATCTCATATTCATATGCCGGATTCTCTCCGGTAAAATAAATCAGATCCGGATGAGCCAGATAGAAAAACCTGCCGGTTTTAAGACCGGTCAGGCAAAGATCCACATATTTTGACAAAACCCCCACATCTGTGGTGGGGCTTCCCGAGTAGACTCCCTCGACCTCATCCTCCACACTGTGCTGACCCAGGATCAGATAGTCTATATCGGGTCTTTTGTCCAGTTCATTCATCAGCTTTTCAAAATATTTCGGAAAGAATTCCACTTCAAAGCCGATGAGGAGCCTGATCCTGTCCTTATATTCTTCCCTGAGTTTAAGCAGGGTCTCTATGTATTCATCCATCTGTCCCATGTCCATCCTGATGGAAGAAACATAGCCCTCCGGAAAGGGCTGTGGGACATGGTCGGAAAAGCCCAGAACCTTATAGCCGTTTCTGATGGCTTCTTCTATATACTCCCTTTCGGTTCCCATGGCATGCTTGCACCGGGTTGTGTGGGTATGGTAGTTCCGGGTTAACATTTATATATCCTTCTTAAGTCTCTGAAATTCTTCCGGGCTGATGTCCGTGAAGGTGAGATATTCATTTGAGCAGTAGCCGGTTATGGTTCCGTCAAAGCTCCGGATCCTGGACCAGTGGTCTCCCACCTCAAGAACCAGCCCTTCGGTTCCCGGTGAAAGACGGGCTATGATCTCCGAATTTATATCAGGTGCCACCCTGACATGAAGGATCTTTTCCCTGTTGAGGGTCTTGAAGGATTTATAAACCTTTGCGGTTTCAGCAAGAACCGTCAGGGGCTTTCCTTCCGGGCCAAGGGCAGGTGATTCCGCTTCTTCCGGTTCTTCCGGTTCTTCCGTCTCAGGCCCCGCTGTTTCTGCTTCCTCTTCTCCGGCTTCCGGTTCCTCTTCTGCTGCTTCAGTCTCTGCTGCTTTTTCCTCTACCCCTCCGGTCTCTTCTTCGACAGCAGTAGCCTCTTCAGGTCTTTCCTCCGGTTCTTGTGCAAAAGTCTCTGAGGGCAGGGACTCCCTGATCTTATTTTCTTCAGCCCTCTTCTTTAATGAGTCTGAATTAAATCCGGTCATGAGGAGGATCAAAGCTATGATCCCGCCTGCCAGATATATCCCTCCCAGGAACAGAAGATTTTTCTGACGATCGTTCATCATCTGAGCCCCTTCTTATATTCTTCAAGCTCCCTGCTCATATCGGAAATGATCTCGTCCTTGTTTTTGATCTTCAATTCCGTGTCTTTCCTGTACTCCTCATATTTTGCCTCTGACTGCTGGAGGAGGTTGGAAAGACGGCGGGAGTCAGTGCCGGGATCCTTGTAGCTGATGGTCAGGTATGAAAAGACCACAAGGCAGAGACTGTGCAGAACAAGGAAAACCACAGTCAGGATCTTCCGGTCAATGACAAGAAGCGTCCCCAGGGTTGCCAGAAAGAAAAGGATGGATACGATCATCATTATCTTTTGCAGAAGCTTCATATCCTTTTACCTCTGAAATTTCTTGCTGACAATTACTACAACCTGCCGGTCTCTTATGCCTATCCTTATGTCGTCGGCTATGTTGGCAATGATGGACTTTTCCAGTTCATCCCAGGCCTCTCCGTATTTGTCACTCTCATTTCTGCCCACATCCACAGTGCTCTTATACTGGGAAAGAGACCAGAGCTCGTAATCTGTGGCCTGTCCCACGACTGCTCCCGACGTTTCGATCTCGTGCCCCATCTGGAGAAAGTCGTAATCAGTGAGCTTGTCCTTTGCATCCTCGTCCATCATAAAGAGCTCAACAACCTCTCTGATCTTCCCCATGATACCCCTTGAAAAGGTATTCTTCTTATCACTTGACACATTGATGAGCTTCTCTCTCTTTTCCTTATCCATATCCGTCTTTACTTCGAGATGGATATTTGTTTCCCTGTTTTCGTCAAATTCCAGCCAGGCGCAGCCTGTAAACTCCCCTGCCAGGTGCCTGAGCATCTCCGTTGTCTCCTCGCACATAAGACGGAGCTGCATGGCATCCTTTTTTTCAAGCCCGGTATAGCCGGCATATTTTTCAGCCTCATCCATGATCTCTCTGATCCCGTTCCCTGCCGAATCTATCCTTATCTTATCTGTGACCATCCGCTTTTCCTCCTCCTTCTGTAATCTTTACCCCTGTCGTTTATTTACCGTTCGTATTACTCTCACCCGGTCTCCCCGGACCCTTTAGATTCCTGGTAAGCATTTTTAAGAAAACCGGTTGTATGACCGCAATAACAATAAAGCCCACAATAAAGCAGACAATGAGCGAAAGAGGCAGGATCCGTCCCACCGTCGGTGCCCTGCCCTGTGCAACAGCCTCTGCAAGAACCTCTGCGGGCATGCTCCTTCTCGCACCGTTAACATTTACCATAACCATGATCACCGTGATCACAGGTGTGTAGATGAGATCTGAGATCAGGGCTCCCAAAAGATTCCCCTTTGGTGATGCAGGCTCTGTCCCGGCTTTTTTGCAGACAGAATCCGTCACCTTTTTCACGGGGATCAGAAAGCCTATGATCAGGGATATTATTAGAGAGATAAAAAAGGAAATGAACCAGCCGGGAACCGAAAAGCTCCCGCTGTGCACCATTCCCAGAACAGATCCCACCAGGGAAAGCACAAGGGACATTGTCAGTCCCATAAGCACCGTCATTTTTACCATTACGCCCTTCATAGCTTTTTTATCCATTTGTACTCCTTTTCAAGACTTTCTGCCGGTCTGTTTTCTTAAGGGTCTTAAGCCTGACCGGACCTGCTGACTCTCATCTGACGCCTGTCTGACTCTTACTTATTACAATAGTCGGCAAGAAGCTTTTTCAGGACATCATATCTGCGCTTCTTATCCGCGTCCTGAAAGTGAACCTCCCTGAACTGTTCTGGATTGTCCCCATAGTCCAGCTTTTCTTCTCCAAACTGCTCACTGGTCAGATCGAAGATTTTTCCGTCTATCACATTGTAGCAGTGAAAATTTCCTGCCGGTCTCTTTATGCCGTATACCTTTCCTCCGAAAATGTCCTGGGCAAGGAAGGATGAGATCGAGCACTGACCCAGGGTCCTGTTTTCGGGAGTCCACTTGTCCCTCAGCCAGGATGCACAGGTCTCCTCACACCAGAGGCTGCTCAGTGCATCATAGAGACTGTGGGGATCCTCTATCCCCGGATATTCATTGCTGATGGGATGAATGTCGTTGTTTTCGTTGCCGTAATATACATATTCCATTTTTGTTCTCCGAATGTTACTGCTTTTGATAATTCTATCACTACCCCTGTTTTAAGTCAAAAAACAGGACAGGTTTATCGTTACTGTTTATCAAAATATGCCTTGCCCTTGTCGGGATTGAAGTAGGTCCGGATGTAGCCGTCTGTACTTAAGACAACAAATTCGTTTGTGTCCACCACGTAATAAACGTCATCTCCATCCTCAGCCTCTGTCTTATGAAGGGCAGCCGGATTTGTGATCACACGGGAGGCTGCCTCTTCGTAGGCTTCTTCAGATGTAAAGCCCATATCGATCCCGTGCTTGGTAAAGTGGGAAAGGCGAAGCTGGGGAGTTCTGAAGGTGTAGGCCGTGGTCTTTTCCTTCCCACCGTCGATGATGGTCTGCAGTTCCCCGGGAGAAATGCCCCTTCCCTCTTCTCCTATATTAAAGCTTAGGGCAAAATGACCACCATCCGAATCATACTCAGCGGTATTGATCAGGTCTCCGTCCCCGTGGCAGTGTACATTTATTCCGGAAATGACCTCATCCCATTCCCCGGAATAAGTATTATAGTCCCCGGAAAGTACTTCTCCCTTTCTGTCATTGGACTTCCTTATGGTAAGTGAATTATTGCCCCCTTCATAAACCGCCTCTATCGTACCTTCCATATACCGATAGGCCTTAAGCTTCAGGCCCACAGGAAGCGCATCCTCCGAAGGAGGGGTAAATTCCACCCCGGAGCTTTCAACAGCCACGTCAAGACTCTGGGTGTCACCCCAGGGGTTGGCAATGGCAGTCTTTTTCATGTCTGAAACTACCTGATCATAATCCACCTCGGAATCAGCCGTTGCGGCCACATCGGTGCTTTCAGGTTCTTCGCCTGCAGTCTCCTCTTCTTTTTCCGGGGTGCTTTCAACATCCCCGCTTTCGGCTGCCGCCTGATCCTGACCGTTTTTTATCTCTCCACCGGGTGTACCGCAGGAAGAAAGAACAAAGACCAGGAGTATCATCCAGGTTGAAAGCATAATCCTTAACTTTTTCATATCTACCACCTTTCAAAAAAATACCATCCTAAAAAAGCTTTGACATCGATTCCCTTTATAATTATACTTTGCTATTGATAATAAAATAATGATGTAGGGGTCAAAAGCCGATATCCGAAGCGCTCCGAACTTCGTGCTCTCGTGGGACTTACGCCCCTGATATCATATAATGTAAGGAGATCGATCATGAAAAAATCATATGTTTCACTGAGTCTTGCCATCATCATGTCAGCTTCTCTGCTCTTTGCAGGCTGCGGTTCAAAGGATGCTTCCCCGGCAGAGGGTGCAAAGAGTGCCGAAGCCGGCGAAACAGTCGAAGGCGAAGCTGAGGCACAAAACCCGGAAGGCGACGAATCCCCGGACCAGGCTGGCGAAGCAGAAGGAGAGGATGCTCCCGATGCCTCCCACGACGTGACCATCGAGGTTGAAAACTACGGAACCATAAAGGGAGTCCTTATGGAATCCGAAGCACCCGAAACCGTTAAGAATTTCGAGAAACTTGCAAATTCCGGTTTTTATGACGGTCTCACCTTTCACCGTATCATGTCGGGCTTTATGATCCAGGGCGGAGATCCCTTAGGAGACGGTTCCGGTGGATCCGATGAAAACATCAAGGGCGAATTCTACATGAACGGAGTTGAAAACAGGCTGCCCCATGTGCGCGGTGCCATTTCAATGGCCAGATCCCAGGATCCAGACAGTGCAAGTTCCCAGTTCTTCATCGTTCACCAGGACAGCAACTTCCTCGACGGACAGTATGCCTGCTTCGGATATGTGACCGAAGGCATGGAGGTTGTGGATAAGATCTGTGAAGATGCCCACCCCACGGATGATAACGGAACGATCCCTCCCGAAGAACAGCCCGTAATAAAATCCATCAAGGTAGAAAAAAGGTAAAAATCTTACTCAAAATCCATCCGGCTTATTTCGCCAAAGCTTCATCAAGGGCTTTGGCGAGCTGGTCGGCGCAGGATGTTCCCCTGCCCTTACAGTCATTTCCCCTTAAGGTATCCGCGGCTTTTTCAGCCTCCATTCCCTCCAGAAGAAGACCTATGGCTTTCAGATTTCCGTTACAGCCTCCTGTAAACTTAAGATCGTGGATCTTTCCTTCATCATCCAGCTTATATTCGATAAGTGTCGAACAGACTCCATGCGGTTTATAGTTATATTCCTTCATTATTATATCCTCCGTTTAACCTGATGTAAGAGTTCAGTATCCTTCAGTTTCCGACCTGTTACATTTTAATTGCCTTTATAGTCTGGCAAGCAGGGCTCCCCCGTTTTCCCTCAGCCACCTGTTCCATTTATGATATTCGGGAAAGACCCTCAGAACCTCATCATAAAACCTTTTCGAGTGATCCATATGCTTTCTGTGACAGAGTTCATGAACAACAACGCTGTCCCTGACCTGGGGAGGGGTCAGCATCAAAAGGCAGTTAAAATTCAGATTTCCCTTTGACGAACAGCTGCCCCAGCGGGTCTTCTGATTTCTTATGGTTATGCGGCCGTATGTGACTCCCAAAAGTCCCGCATAATATCTGACCCTTTCCGGAATGACCCGGAGGGCTTCATCGGCAAGTTTTCTGATCTCCTCGTCGGAAAGCCGCTCCCCGTTTCCGTGTTCTTCCTTTTTTCTCTCAAGCTTTTCAAGATGTGAATCGATCCACTTTTCGTGTTTTTTGACAAAATCCCTTATTGCAGCGTTGCTGGCACCCCTGGGAGCCTTTATATAAACGATCCCGTCCGGCTTGATCTCTATACTGATGGTTTTGCGTGCGCTGTAAACAAGGGATATTTTTGTATCTTCAGTCAATCTGTCACTCCACTATGATCGTATCTATAACCTGGTCTTCAAGAGGTCTGTCGTTCCAGTCTGTTTTGGTTGTAGCGATAGAATCAAGAACCTCAAGACCTTCCGTGATCTTTCCGAAGGCTGCATAGGATCCGTCCAGATGAGGGGAATCCTCATGCATGATAAAAAACTGCGAGCCTGCGGAATCCGGATCTGCTGCCCTTGCCATCGACAGAACTCCTCTTGTATGGAGCAGATTGTTTTCAAAACCGTTTTTGGAAAATTCCCCCTTGATGGAATACCCGGGACCTCCCGTTCCGTTTCCGTCAGGGTCGCCTCCCTGGATCATGAAACCATTTATGACCCTGTGAAAGATCAGACCGTCATAAAAGTTCTCATCTGCCAGTTTTTTAAAATTGTCAACTGTTATGGGTGCAATGTCGGGATAAAGCTCCCCCTTCATCTCCCCTCCGTCTTTCATTCTGATAGTTACCTTTAGATTCTCAGCCATATTTTCCTCCTAAATTCATATTTTGCAGATCCTTGTATTTCATCAAAAAAACAGGAGCCGGTACCCGGCCAGGCTTTACATGCTCCGCGGAACGCGGGATTCTTGCTTGCATTTACGTTTTTGGCTATCGCTTTTTCCCCATAAAAGCATCCATCACATTTATTCCCCGGGCTGTGTTCATAAGTTCTTCCCTGTTGGCCTTCAGATAATCCTTCAAATCACTAAGCTCCTTCGGAGAAAAGCCCGTGTTTCTGGTAAGTCTGCATTCAGGTAACAGAGCCTCCGCTTCCCTCCTGCCGTCAGAAAAGGAAACGCAGGCACATTCCCTGCCGTCCTTTCTGAAGACGGTTGACACTGACATATTTAATTCAGCATTTTCATTTGACATGATATGATCACCCAAGGAAACCAGACGGTCACTGGAAATAAACAACCTCCTCTGCAGCCGGCTCTGCCGGTTCGACAGAAGAAGCGATAAGGACCGGTGCTTCCTGTCCGTATTCCCTGTTGAAGGAGCTTCCGATGGAGGCAGTCACATTCACATAGCTTTTTTCCTTAAGCTCAGATGCTCCCTTCCACTTGCAGGGAAAACCTACGAACTGGATATCTGCCGCGCAGCAGGTCATGGCAAACCTGCCCGGGACAAAGACATCATCCTTCCCCTTTTTGGGCTTGTAGACCATTCCCTTGAATCTGACGGTTTTTCCCACATAATTGTTGAGATTCTCAAAAGCATCCAGATAGAAGATCCCGTAGTCGTCATCGGGAACCTCGATCTCGGAAGAATTAAGATCGTAGGGTAATTCTTCCTTAATATCATTGTTGATCGTACCGTCTGTCATTTCAAAGATAACCTGGGTTCTCCTGTTGATGGCCTTCACCGTTCTCTTAAAGGCCGGAAGGTCAAGTTCCTCCCTGCATCTGTTGAAGACCACAAGATCGGCATAGGTAAACTGTCTGGTCATCATCTGCTTCATGTTTGCAAGATAGTCCGAATAGGTTGAGGCATCCACGGTGGCTATTCCCTCAGCCATAAGCCAGTGTTCAGGCAGAGCCTCCAGAGCCTTGTCAGGATCCCAGGTTCCGTTATATTCGATAAGCACCCTGTCTGGCTTCACCTCCATGTCGATCTTTACAAAATTGTCGTAGGTGACCTCTTCCTCATCTTCAATGTTTCTGACGATGAATTTGTTATCCGTAAGCTCCCTGTCGTCCAGTTCCTCCATTCCCTCTTCGCAGATTATGTAAACTGTTTTCAGGCCATCCTTGAACTGGTTCTCCTTAAGGGTCTCCTTAATGAACTTTGTCTTACCGCTTTCCAGAAATCCCGTAAAGAGGTAGACCGGTATATCCTTTCTTTTTCCGAACATCTCTTCTCCTCTGTAACTGAACTGTCACTCAAAAAATCCGGTTTGTTCCTGTTTCATCCCATGATCCTAAGCCGGTTCCATATCCGACCTTTTGTGGACAGGGAGGAATCCAAAGGATCAGCTCACTCCCCAGAGTTCCTTCACCTTATCCTCTTTTAAGTCGGAGCCGATGACGCAGAGTCTTCCGGTGTAATCAGCTCCGGCCTCCCTTATCTCATATTCACCGGGTGTAAGGTCAAACTCGTACCAGGTGCTTCCATCCCTGGAAGGAACGATCCCCTTTGCCCTTAAAATCATTCCGTATTCACGGCTGTCAGGATCCGCCAGTTTTTTCAGGATCGTCTCTATGCCGTTTTTATCAAATTTCAGCGGGGTTTCCGCTCCCCAGCTCTGGAAAACGTCATCTGCGTCATGACCGTCTCCGTGATGATGATGGTGATGATGATGGCCATGGTCATGGTCATGGTCGTGGTCATGATGGTGGTCATGGTCGTGGTCGTGGTCATGGTCGTGATCGTGGTCATGGTCGTGATCATGGTCGTGATCATGGTCGTGGTCGTGATCATGGTCGTGATCGTGGTCATGGTCGTGATCGTGGTCATGGTCGTGGTCGTGGCCATGCTCGTGGTCATGCTCGTGGTCATGCTCGTGGTCGTGATCATGGTGATGGTGATGATGGTGCTCATCCTCTTCTTCATCCGGAAGTTTTTTCATTTCGGAAATAAGCTCATCCACCAGGGTATGACCCTTCTCCATGGCATCCAGGATCTGCGATCCTTTAAGTTCATCCCAGGGAGTTGTTATGATCACTGCTTCCCTGTTGTGTTCTCTCAAAAGGCTGTTCAGGGTCACAAGCTTATCTTCACCCATGCCCTGGGTCCTGCTTATGATCACGGTTCCGGCACTCTCGATCTGATTGTTGAAGAACTCGCCGAAGTTCTTCATATACATCTTTGCCTTGGTTCCGTCCACCACTGCCACCATGGAATTGATGACCACTGCATCTTCGTTCTCATTTACCCTTTCCACGGCTTTTGCCACATCAGACAGTTTTCCGACTCCCGAGGGTTCGATGATGATCCTGTCCGGAGTGTACTCCTCGATGACCTTTGAAAGCGCCTCCTTAAAATCTCCCACAAGTGAGCAGCAGATGCAGCCCGAATTCATTTCGGTGATATTGATACCCGCATCTCTTAAGAAGCCTCCGTCAATTCCGATCTCCCCGAACTCATTTTCAATAAGCACAACCTTCTGACCCGCAAAGGATTCTGCGATCAGCTTTTTAATAAGTGTTGTTTTTCCGGCTCCCAGAAAGCCGGAAATGATATCGATCTTTGTCATTTTTTCCTCCTTTATAATCATATCAAACTGACTCCCGCCAAAGGCAAGGGGAGTCCATCATCCGATCAGTCCCAGCGCTTTAAGAAGAAGGGCAAAAAGCAGGATGGGTGCTATGAATCTGATCATAACAACAAAGAGTCCCTTTCTTCCGAACTTCTCACCATTCTTTGTAATCTCGTCAATAAGGATCTGAGGCTTCAATATCCAGCCGATAAGGATGCAGGTGCAGATGGAGACAACCGGCATCAGCAGATTGTTGCTTATATAATCCAGGATATCAAGGATCTGAGCCACAGCTCCGTTCGGAAGGGTGATCTCAAAGTAGAACTTATTGTAGCCCAGGCAGACGATCACTCCAACCACCAATGCAATAAAGCCTTCAATTAAAACCGCCGTTTTTCTCTCCATATGGAACTGATCCATAAAACTTGAAACAACAGCCTCAAGAATGGAAACAGAACTGGTAAGTGCCGCAAAGAGCACCATTGCAAAAAACAGGCAGCCGATAACGTGGCCAAACTTCCCCATCTGAAGGAATATCTTTGGAAGTGAAACAAAAACGAGACCGGGTCCGGCACTCATTCCTTCCTTTCCCATGAAAACATAGACAGCCGGGATGATCATTGTAGCCGCCAGAAAAGCTATTCCGGAGTCAAATATTTCGATCTGGCCAACGGCCTTAACAAGGTTCGTGTCATCTCTCATATAGGAACCATAGGCTACCATGATACCCATGGCCACACTCAGACTGTAAAAGAGCTGACCCATGGCATCCATCAGGGTATTAAGAAAGCTTCCAAAGGTCAGTCCCGTCAGATCAGGCACCAGCAGGATCTTGAGGCCCTGAAATCCCGTCCTGACTGTTCCGTCTGCATCGGTGTAGGTTAAAAACATTGCAAACACGGATATGAAGAGGATCAGGATAACCAGTATGGGCATTATGATCTTTGAGAAATTTTCTATTCCCTTTTCAACTCCTCCAAGAACCACAACTATGGTAAGAAAGAGGAAGACCACCGTCATCGCTATGGGAGCCGTAGTCTCAGTTATAAATCCCGTGAAGTAGGAATCCTCAACCGCCTTCTCAGCGGTGCCCGTAAGAAAGACCAGGAAATACTTTACAACCCATCCCCCGATAACACAGTAGTAGGGCATGATCATCATGGGAACGATACAGGCTATGACTCCGATGAATTTCGATTTCTTAAACAGTGTTCCATAGGCAGTCAGAGGACTCTGTTTTGTTTTTCTTCCGATGGAGATCTCTGCTGTCAGCAAGGTGAATCCGAAGGTCAGGGCAAGGACTATATAAATAAGGAGAAACAGGCCTCCCCCACCCCTTGCTGCCAGGTAGGGAAACCTCCAAATGTTTCCCAGACCGACCGCACTTCCGGCAGCCGCAAGGACAAATCCCAGGGAACCGGTAAACGAATTTCTCTTTTTTTCCATAATCATCTCTCCTCTCATATATAATAAAAAATTTCTGACCGTCCAAACCATAAGCCCGGGCCTGCCGCTTTCCGGTCAGCTTTGCATTTTCTGTCTGCCGGAATCCCCTGCTTCCGGGTCATCTTCGCTCAGGGACGCCGTCTCATAATGCCTTTACTCTGAATCACGGACTTCTGCCTGAATATGAAAAAAGTGTTACATTAGAACATATATTCGGTGTTCCAAGTGAACACCGAATATATGTTTGTGTTTGTTCTATTCAGATCCGGACTTTGCTTAAAAAGCCTTAAAGCATTTTTTCGAGCATGGCTATCAATTTCTTTAACCTGTCCAGATAGTTTCTGATCTCATCCTTATCCTGAAGGATCTCGTCATCGTTCTCTATCATTTTTTCCAGCTCGGTCATATACTTATTCATGTTCTTTGCCGAGGAAGGTCTGGCCGGAGTCTTCATGATCGTGGAATCATCTTCTTCGTCTTCATCCGACTCCTCGTCATCTCCGCTTACCATCAACCCTGTGATCGGCTCCTCGTCATTTTCGTCCTGTCCGGCAAAACCGGTGTTGTCGGGTCCGTCATCGGCAGCAGGCCGATCCTCCCTGTTCTCATCCTCATTCTCGTTCTGTTCAAGAAGAATGTTGATCTCGGTGTTTATCTTCTGGCCGCTAAGAACCCGGGCGGTTATCTCCTCGAAGTTGATCTCGTTTATGCCCTCTTCTTTCGTGCCCTGCCTTTTTATCTCCTGCTTGACCACCGCGATCTCTGCCTTGGCATATTTGATAAGGGTATCATAGAGTTTGTGCTGATCCTCCTCAGAAAGCATGGATGCCCTGGAGATCACGTTGTAGTTTATCCCATGGGTATTTGCCAGCTCCTGAAGTTCCGGAATAAGTCTCATGAGACACTCAAAGCGGTAAACCTTCGTTGGTGAAATTCCGAAATAGTCTGCCACCGCATCCCTGAGTTTTCCGGTATAGTCCTTTTTCTTGATCCTTATGCTTTCATATTCATAGATGGCACGGGCAATATCCATAGGTTCTTCGGGTCTGTTCCTGATGTTGGAAGAAATCAGCTTCTCAGTCTTTTCATCTTCACTTTCCGGCATCGGGAAAACAACTCCGGGAATAGTCGGATCAGCCAGTTTACCCTCCTCGTAGAGTTTCTTCATGGCCCTGTATCTTCTGTGACCCGTAAAGATCTCATACCTTCCGTCATCCTTAAGGAACACTCCTATGGCCTGGAGATATCCGTCCTTCTCGATACCGGTCATAAGGGATTCGATCCCCTTCATGTTGAAGATCTTGTCATTGATGGGGTTCTCGTCGATCTGATCCAGGGGGATGCTTAAGGTCGAAAACGAGTCCGGTTTATTCTGCCCGTTGGGCTTATCCTCAGTTTTGGCAGCCCCTCCAGACTCCAAGGTTTCTTCAGGCTCTGAGGTCTCCGCCCGGGGTTCACTGTATGTCTGAGCATATCCTTCAGAATTCTGCTCCTGTCCATAGGCGGATTCCTGACCATTTTCTGCCGGGTCTGCCGTTCCATAAGAAACCGCCTGCGCATCCGGCACGCTGTACTGAGCCCCCGGCATTCCATAGGCAGCCTGCCCATATGCCTCTCCATAGGCGTTTGCCTGATCCTGCTGATAAGTACCATACTGTACATTTGAAGTGTTCATCTGTTCAGGGCCATAATAGGCTTCATTAACGGTTCCTGCACCCTCCTGAGGCTCTACCACCTCTTTTTTCCTAAACAGTGAGTTCTTGATCATACCCTTTCCTCTCATAGTCTCATCCTTTTGTTTTATTTTTTTAGCTGACTCTGTAACTGTTCAGCCTGCTCAACCCTCTTGTAACAATTTTTCAACGCTCACCAGTTTCACGCACAGAACAAAGAGTCCTGCTGCCACCTCAAGTTCCTCAACGGGAGGGAAGGTGGGCGCGATCCTGATGTTTGAATCCTTCGGATCCTTTCCGTAGGGCCAGGTGGCTCCGGCGCCGGTCATAACGACTCCGGCCTTCTTTGCCCTTAAGACTATTTCCTTTGCACAGCCCTCCATGGAATCGAAGCTTATGAAATAGCCTCCCTTGGGCTTGGTCCAGGTTCCGATGTCAAGCCCTGAAAGCTCCCTGTCCAGAACCTCTTCCACCATCTCGAATTTTGGCCTGATGATGGCGGCATGCTTTTTCATATGCTCGACCATGCCGTGGATATCCTTGAAATACCTGATGTGCCTCAGCTGGTTAACCTTGTCGTGACCTATGGTCTGCTTTCTCAGCTGCCTCTTTATATCCTCCAGGTTGTTGAGGGATGTAGCCATAGCGGCGATCCCGCTTCCCGGGAAGGTGATCTTTGAGGTGGATGCAAACTTGTAGACAAGATCCGGATTTCCCGCCCTCTTGCACTCGGCAAGGATCTCGATCAGATAGTCCTGATCCATGTCATATAAATGATGTATTCCATAGGCATTGTCCCAGAATATCCTGAAATCGGTTGCTGCGGGGCGAAGCCTTGCAAATCGCCTCACAGTTTCATCCGAATAGGAATAGCCCGAGGGATTTGAGTACTTGGGCACACACCAGATGCCCTTGATGGAATCATCGCTTGAAACAAGCTCCTCGACCATGTCCATGTCAGGTCCTGTGGGTGAAAGCGGAACCGGGATCATATCTATCCCGAAATATTCGGTGATGGCAAAATGCCTGTCATAGCCGGGCACCGGACAGAGGAATTTCACCTTATCCAGCTTGCACCAGGGCTTGCTCCCCATGATCCCGTGAGTCATTGCCCTGGCAACCGTATCATACATGACATTTAAGGATGAATTCCCGTAGATTATGATATTGTTGGGATTGTTCTCCATCATGTCCCCCAGGAGCTGCTTGGCTTCCGGGATTCCGTCAAGGCAGCCGTAGTTACGACAGTCCGTGCCGTCCTCACAGCGGAGATCCACCTTTGAGTTTAAGGCATCCATGATACCCATGGACAGATCCAGCTGTTCCTTACAGGGTTTTCCCCTGCTCATATCCAGGCTAAGGTTCATCGCGAGATATCTTTCATATTCCGCACTCAAAGCCTTGTGTTCCTGATCAAGCTCCTCTCTGGTCATCTCCCTGTAAGATTTCATATACTGACCCTCCTTCTATTAATACTCTCATGGTAAAGCCCACTATTTTTGATTATATCTGAATCAGCCCCTTTTTTTCAATACTATTTGACAACTTCTTGGAACCCATTACCGCTTACGATATATCTTGTTGAGAAAATATCTTCTATGCTATAATAATTCGTTAAGTTGAGGAATAGAGAGTTTCATTGACTATATATAAAACGAAATTCCCTGACAGGTTTATTCCTGACCGCCCATTATCTTCGAAGTAAGAGGAGCTTCCACATGACAAAAATTAAGCAGACCGACGACATTTTCATAGAACACACCTATAAACGATTTCTGACTCCCACCATACTGGCCCTCCTTGGAACCACCTTCTCCTCCTTCGGAAACACCCTGTTAGCCGGACGCTTCCTGGGAAAAGAGGTGCTGGGTGCCATGAACATCCTGTCCAGCTTCACCTTTCTCTACGCCATGCTGGGATGTCTGATCTCCATAGGAGCCGCAGCCATCGCCTCGATCTCCGTAGGCCGGGAGGACAGGGAAAGCGCAGGAAGATATGAATGGCTCTCCTTTGTCCTTTCCATAGCAGTTCCGGCAGCCATATCCCTCCTCTGTCTCATAAACTTCAAGGGAGTATTCACACTCCTGGGAGGAGACGAGGAAGCCTACCGGATCGGAGCAACCTACGGCCGCCTGGTCATAGCCTTCGGTTTCCTGAACACCCTGATGTATTTCCCCTTTAACTTCCTGAGACTCATAGGCAAAGGAAGGTACGGAATGCTATCCTACGGTCTCATGGGTCTTATCGATGTCCTCCTGGTCTATGTCTTCCTGAAACTCGGAATGGGAGCCCCCGGAGTGGCCCTGGGCTACATCATCTCCATGCTGGCGGCAGATATTTCAGGCATTTACTTCCTATTTAAAAAGAATACTCTTTTCAAAATGCTTAAACCTCCCAAATCCGAGATGCCCGAAATGTGCAGAAAGATCGCCCTCTTCGGCGGCGCAGCCGGACTCAATAATCTTTGCAAGATGATCCGGACCATGACCATGAACCTGCTCATCAGCAGATATCTCGGCAGGCACGGTCTGCAGAGCTTCGCGGTGGCCTGCTCGGTGATAAATCTGGCCTCTGCCTCCGTCACCGGCTTTGCCCAGGCAGTTTCGCCCATTATCGGAGTCCTGTTCGGGGAACGCGACAGAAAGGGTCAGCTTCAGACGGTTCGCATAAGCATACTATACTCCATAATCTTCCACACCCTGCTTGCCTTCCTGCTCTATATTTTTGCGGCTCCTCTGGCCGCTGCCTTCGGTATCACCGGAGTCGGCCATATTGCTGACACCGCCCTGCTCATAAGACTGATCGGAATAAGCTTCATACCCGCCTCGGTGATGAATATCTTCATATATTATTATACCGCCATAGGACAGAACAGGATCTCAATGATCCTTACCCTCATGCATGCCCTGGTTCTCGTTGTGGTCTTCTCAGGCATTCATCTTTTCGTAAGCAGCTCCAACCTGTACGGCATAGCCTTTATAACCGCAGAGCTTGCAGACTTTCTTGTCATGTTCCTGTTAAGCCTGATCAGAAGAAGACAGCATCCGGAGTTGGAGGGCCTGCTCTTATGCCACAAGACCTATGCCCAGAAGTTCTTTTCCACTGTTTCCGACGGTTCCGAGGAGGGAGCCGTTGCAACCTCCGGCCAGGTAGTTTCCTTTTGCGAAGAAAACGGGGTATCTCCCGGGCTTTGCGTGAAGCTCCCCCTGGTAATAGAAGAGCTCCTGGTGGTCCTTGCCGGACACTGCTTTGACAAGCCCGGCTCCCACATTGATGTCAGGATATCCCTGGTAAATGAGGAGGTTCTCATAAGGATGAGATGTGAGGGAGCCATGTTCAATCCGGTTGAGTGGTATATCCAAAGGAAGCACCGGCTTTCTCCCGAGGACTTCATGATGGATGAATGTTTTGGAATGAATGTTGTCGACAGGCTGGTTTATGATGTAAAATATACCAATACCTTCGGGGTAAACAATCTGATAGTAACCATGGGATCCGGCAAGGCCGGTTCCGACAATAAAGAGAAAGCAAAAGGATAAAAATGAACATACAAGCAAAAAGTGTAAGGCTTAAGCACCATAAAACCGGAGTAGAAAAGGAATTCCTTCTCCGCCTTTTCCGTCCCGGGGACGAAGAAGAAGTATTAAAATGTGTGGAGGAGGAATACGGCGACACCTATTACCGCAGGGAATATTACGACAGGGATCTCCTGCTTAAACAGACCGGAAGCGGAAAGCTACTGCTCTTCCTTGCCTGCTGTGATGGTGAATTGTGCGGCATACAGTCCATAATATCCCATTCTCCCGGTGAAACAAGGCTGGAGGCAGCTTCCCAGATCTTTAAGAAAGCCTACAGGGGCTACGGACTTCCCTATGAGCTTGTTAAATATACCTACGAGGCTGCAAAGTCCCTGAAGCCCAGCTGCATATATGCTTCCACCGTGATCTTTCACAACATCACCCAGAAGATGTGCGAGGATGCCGGGATGAAAGCCGTCGCCTTTAATTTCGGAAGCCATCTGACCTCCGGAATGCATAACAGCTACTCTCTGGGAAAAAGCGAAAAATACGGTCAGGCCATACTCATTCTCCCCGTAGCAAAGCAGGACGCAGGAAATGTCTACATCCACCCCGAAATAGAGAACCCCGTAAAAAGGCTGTATCGGGAGCTTGGAGTAAATGCAAACATCATAAGCAGGACCTCAGATGCCCTCCCGCCTGAAGGAACGGGAAAAACCCTTCTGGATCTTTCAATAAACGAACGGGAACAGAGCATAAGCATCAAGGTCAAAAAGATCGGCAAGGATCTGATGGAGGTCATAAAAGACATAAAGGACTCACACAGCAAAAAATACTGGACCATACAGCTGATCCTGCCAGTGGATGAGGAGTGCGCCCTTTCGGCATATGAGAAGCTGAGAAAGGAGGGCTTCTTCTTTACGGGTCTGAGACCTCTCTGTTCTTCACAGGAAGAGATATTCATGCAATATACGGGAGACGTTCTCTTCTGTTTTGAAGAATTCTCCCTGACCGATGAATTTAAGCTTCTGCTCAATGAAATACTTGAGCGCAGGAAATCAGCTTTAAATCCCGGTCTGTAGCTTGTTTTAGCATCTGACGAAGAAGTTACCATCTGTCAATGGTTACCGGCAAAGCAGCCTATGAAGTCGATCAAAAGACGGCAGACGTTCAGCTTAAACAGGTTCGGCGCCATTGCCGAAAGCAAATGACCCGACACAAAGGGATTACCGCTGAAGCGGCGTAAAACGGAGGATAAAAATGAAAACCGAAAACAAAAAGTCAATGGGAACAACCATCATGATAGCCATCACCTCTCTGGCTGTTGCAGTTCTTGTCATCGTTTCCGCAGTCCTCGTGATCCGGATGAAGTCCATGCAGAAAACCCTGACCGAATACACTGCCAAAATGGGAGAAGAGGCAGAACGCATCTCCTCAACCTCCATGGAGGACGAGGTCACGGGCCGGCTCCTTCAGACCGCAAAGGGGAAAGCCGAGATCGTAGACTCCAATTTCGGACATTTCAGATCATCGGTAGAACTTCTTGCCAGCGATGCCACCTATCTCTATGAGCATCCCGATGAATTCGGAAGACTTGAAGTACCGGAGCCAAAGGCGGAAAATGACGGCAAGCTTGTTGTCCATCTGACTCACAGTGAGAGCACCGATGTATCCGATCCCAGGGTTGCAGACGAGATCGGTCTTTTAGGAAACGAGCAGAACACTCTTCTTTCCTCCCATGCTGGAAACCCTTCCATGGCAAAGTGCTACATAGCCACTGAATCGGGGCTGATGATAGAAGCAGACAAAAGCTCCTCCGACAAGATCAACGAGGACGGGTCGGTCGCCTTCTATGAGCCCTCAAAGCGCCCCTGGTACTATGAAACAAAGGAGGCAGGTAAGACGCATTTTACCAACGTTATCCCCGAAGCCAGCGGGAAAAGGATAGGCATGATGTGCGGGTCTCCCGTCACAAAAAACGGTAAGTTCATGGGAGTTGCCTGTGCGGGAATGTATCTGGATGACGTCGATAACATGGTTCAGACCACGGATCTGGGGGAAAACGGAATTGCCTGCATCATAAACAATCAGGGACAGCTCCTCTTCTCCTCCGACAGCTCGGGGATCCTGACCGTAACCAGGGAGACTGCTGACTTTGACTTAAGGGAGTCTGAAAACAAGGATCTGGCCGGGATCGTTTCCGACGCACTTGAAGGCCAGGAAAGCTACAGGACCATAAACTTCAATGACGAAAAATACTATGCCGCCTTTGCCCACATGGAAACAGTCGGCTGGGCCTTTGTTATGCTTCTTCCCGAAAAGACCGTTATGGCTTCCACCGAAGCCCTGCTTGAGGGCCTTTCAAATATCTCCGAGGAGAACATGGCCATCACCTCCGCCTCCTTCAGGGCACTGATCTTAAACATCTTCATCCTTGGGATCATAGCCATACTCGTTTCCTTCGGGATCGCCTATTATATGTCAAATTCCCTGGTGGCACCCATGAAGGAGCTCACCGCAAAGGTAAGCGCCCTGCAGGGAGATAATCTGGACTTTGAATGGACTCACAACACGGATGATGAGATACAGACTCTCGCCGAATCCTTCGGAAGCATGGTTGAGAGGATGAAGAAGTATATAGACGAGGTGACAAAGGTCACAGCCGAAAAGGAAAGGATAGGAGCCGAGCTCAATGTGGCCACCCAGATCCAGGCGGACATGCTGCCCGGCATCTTCCCACCCTTCTCCAACAGAAGCGACTTTGACCTTTTTGCTGTCATGGATCCCGCCAAGGAGGTGGGAGGTGACTTCTACGATTTCTTCCTGATCGACAAGTCGCATCTGTGCCTTGTCATGGCAGACGTGTCCGGCAAGGGAGTCCCCGCCGCCCTGTTCATGGTCATCGCAAAGACCCACATCAAAAACAGGGCCATGATGGGAGGCTCGCCCTCCGAGATCCTTTCCTACGCCAACGACCTTCTCTGTGAAGGAAACCGGTCCGAGCTCTTTGTCACGGTCTGGATGGCCATAATAGATCTTTCCACCGGAAAGGGTGTGGCGGCAAACGCAGGACACGAGCATCCCGCCATAAAGAGGAAAGGGGGACAGTTCGAGCTTTCCGTCTACAAGCACTCACCTGCCGTTGCAACAATGGAAGGCATTCCCTTCAGGGAGCATGAATTTGAGATCCACCCCGGAGACACACTTTTTGTTTACACGGACGGTGTCCCCGAAGCAACCAATGCAGACAACGAGCTCTACGGAACCGACAGGATGCTGGAAGCCCTCAACAAGGATCCGGAAGCCGGCGCAGAGGTTCTTCTTGCAAACGTCAAAAGCTCGGTGGATGCCTTTGTGGGTGATTCACCCCAGTTCGACGATCTGACCATGCTGGGCTTTGTCTTCTACGAATACGATTAACAAAGCAGGCCCCCTGTCAGGCTCACAGTCAAAAAAATAAAAAGTCAGGTTCAGCAGCACAGAACCTGACTTTTTTATTTCCATCCATAAACAAATGTCATCCCGGACGCAGGAGGATCTTACCATCACATCCTTCCGGGATAAAAAAGCAGCATTTCACCTGCGGGTCACCGCAAGGATCGTCATATCGTCAAACTGTTCGCAGCCCACGGAATGATCCATTACCGCTTGGATAAGCCTGTCAACCACAGACCCCTCCTTTCCGGCATCATCTCCGTTTTCAAAAAGCTCCTTTATCCGCCTCTCCCCAAAGCACTCCTCGTCCTTATTCACGGCATCTGTGACTCCGTCTGTGTAGGTCAGCAGGGTCTGCCCCTTTTTCAGGCGGAAGCTGTAGTCCTTCACACCCATATCCTCCAGGAGCCCCGTCACCGTTCCGGAATCAAGCTTCAGAAATTCCGCATGAGAACCGCCGATGATCAGGGGAGGATTATGTCCGGAATTTGCATAAAGGACATCCCCGGTCTTCGGATCCAGGATAAAGGCAAAGATGGTGACGAACATCCCCTCCGGATTGTGACCGCAAAGCCATTCGTTGGTCCTTATAATGGCCTCGGCCGGGGAAATCCCCAGATTCATGTGATCCCTCAGCATTGTCCTTGTCATCCCCATGAAAAGAGCAGCCGAAACCCCCTTGTCCGAAACATCACCGATGATACCGCAATATTTTCCGTCTCCCATAAAGAAGCTGTCATAAAAGTCCCCGCCCACATCCTTTGCGGCATGCATGAAGCCCTGACAGAACACCCCGTTCTTTTCCTCTTCGTAGGTCGGAAGCACCATGCCGTACTGTATGGACCTTGCCACATCCATCTGAACCCGGTTTTCAAGCTGCTTTCTGGTGAGAACCTCTATTTCCTTAATATAGGCATTGATATCCCTGCCCATGGACTGAAAGGATCCGGCAATGTCCGAAATCTCATTCTCCACGCTTTCTTCAAGGGGCATAATGTCAGCAGGAAGCTCATAGTTTCCGTCGTGAACGCAGTTCTTCATCCTTTCGGAAATGATCCGGATAGGCTTCAGGACATTAAGGCTTACCATGATCAAAGCCAGAGTAAAGGTTATGGCAACTAGGATCAGAAAGATGTATGTGACATGCCTTACGTTTTTTTTCTCCACAGACTGGATGAAGTCCATGCTGTAATCTGCACCAATAATGGCAAAGACATCACCGGATGAAGAATCCACCACCGGCATATACCAGGCGCAGACATTTCCATATTCGTTGCTTATGATGTCATACCCATCGGAATCCCCGTTAAGGGCTTCCCTTTCCTGCCTGGAAAGCGGAGCGTCAGATGTGGTTCCAAAGCCTGCCACCCTGTTTATCTCAGCATCCTCCTCATCTGTATCGGCAGCCACCAGCAGGTGGTGTCTGACATCATTTTCATCCACGGTATAGATATAGATTCTTTTAAGACCGGAAATGGAACAGACAGCCCTTAAGATCGCATGGAGCTCATCCCTCATCTCCTCGTCCTCCACCAGAGTCAGGTCAGGATCCTCATAAGCCAGGATGATCCCGGCGACACTGCAGGCATCCCTGGCAATCTGTCCGCTGGCAGAAACCGCATTTTCAAATCTGTAGCTGCTGCTCATAAAATACACGATCGCCATGCTGATGAAAAGGGAGACCGCAAAAAGACCGCCTATCAATACGAGTATTGAAACCCTTATCTTTTTCTTACCCGTCCCCTGCTCCGTTTTTCCGGCTGAATTCTTATCGCTCATCGTACCCAATGACTCCTTGAAGCTTACCCCCTAAAATGTCCCTTTTGTTCTGAACAGTTAAGCCAGAACTTCCCGGATCAGACCGGCTCCCGGTTCAAAAAACGTAAGTAAAAACTGCCGGTTTCCGCGGTTATTTTATCATAAAAACAAAGTCCGCGCAAAAAAGGCACCCCTGGATCTTCAGGGATGCCTTCCTTATCGTTACTGTTCAGAACCAACGTCGTTAGCTTAAACTTTTTGTCATCCCGAAGGGATGTGAGGGATCTTTATGATCTGCGGGTAAATGACATTGGTTCTGAACCCTTCGGTTTCCTATGACTTTCCGAGTCGATCAGGGAAATCGCCTCGGAAATCCCGCGTTCCGCGGGACACGCCTTTCGCTGTCGCGAAAGCCTGGTCGAGTACGGTTATCGAATTTCTGATGAAATTCGATAACCTATAACTGATTTAAAGCTTCATCAATATATCATTGCTCCTCTGGATGAATTTTGTCATCTCATCCGGGGAAAGCTGCTTGTTCGAAAGCAGGGCCAGGTCATAGAGCTGCTGGGAGATAAGCTTTGAAGCCTCGCTTTCGGGATCCTCCATCACCTTCTTCACAAGGGGATGTCCTGCATTCAGGATGAGGGTCTCGCCCTCGGCATCCTTGAACATGTCACCCATGTCCCCTCCCATGGAATACATCTTCATCATATCCTGCATCCTGCGGGATTCCTCGGAGGTGGTGATCATGGAAGCCACCTTTTTGTTCTTAAGCTTATCCAACTTCACCGAAAGCTTATCCTTTTTAAGGGTCTTGCGAAGCTTCTTCTGAAGCTCCTCGGACTTTTCCTTAAATTCCTCGATCTCCTTCTTTGAGGCCTTGGACCGCATGGAATCCTCAACCTCCGCATCGATCCTTAAGAACTTCACACCCTCGTTCTTGCCCTCAAGCTGCTGGATGAAGGGCTGGTCGATATTGTGGGTAAGAACCACCGCAGTCATCTTTGAAGCCTTGAACATGTTGATGTACTGGCTCTGCTGGACGGGATCCGTCACATAGTAGACCTTCTTTTCCTTCTTTTCCTTCTTTTCGGCCTCCTCTTCCTTAACAGGCTCACCGTTTTCATCAAGGACCTCTCCCTCAACCTTCTCGGGGGCATCCTCCGCTACCGCATCTTCCGTTGAAGCATCGGTCTTTTCATCCGAATCCTTATCAGCGGATCCCTCTTCTGAAGCCGCCCCGGACTCTCCTTCGGTTTTTGCGGACTCTTCCGAACCTTCCGCCTTCTCCTCCGCTTCCTCATCCTCCGTGTCAATGGGCTTAACCTCAAGGCACTCAGGCAGGGTGGTATATTTATCGTAGATATCCTTAAAGAGGATGTAGTCGTTTATCTTCTCGGCAAATTTGTCGTTCCTTAAAACACCGTACTTAACGAAGGGAGAAATGTCATCCCAGTATTTTTCGTAGTTTTCCCTGTCTGTCTTGCAAAGTCCCGAAAGCTTTTCAGCCACCTTCTTGGTGATGTAGTCCGAGATCTTTGTAACAAAGCCGTCGTTCTGCAGGGCGCTCCTTGAAACGTTAAGGGGCAGGTCGGGACAGTCGATGACACCCTTTAAGAGCATAAGGAACTCGGGAATGACCTCCTTGATGTTATCCGCGATGAAGACCTGGTTGTTGTAAAGCTTGATAACCCCTTCGATGGACTCGTATTCGATGTTGATCTTGGGGAAATAAAGGATACCCTTAAGGTTAAAGGGATAGTCCATGTTAAGGTGTATCCAGAAAAGGGGTTCCCGGTAGTCCCTGAAGACCTTGCGGTAAAACTCCTTATATTCCTCGTCCGTGCAGTCCTTTGGTGTCTTTGCCCAGAGGGGATGAATGTCATTAACAGGCTTAGGCGGCTCGGGAGGGATCTCCTTTCCGTCATCATCCTTCTTAGGCTCGGGATCCTTTGCGTTCACATTCTTAAGATAGATCTCCGTGGGCATGAAGGAGCAGTATTTTTCAAGAACCTCGCGGACTGTATATTCATTGCAGTACTTAAGGCAGTCGCTGTTTATGTGAAGGGTGATCTTCGTTCCCACCTTGTCACGGTCTCCCGTCTTCATCTCAAAGGCGGTCCCGTCCTCCTGGCACTCCCAGTGCACGGCCTCGGCATCCTTTTTATAGGAAAGAGTGTCGATCTCAACCTTGTCCGAAACCATGAAGGCCGAGTAAAAGCCCAGTCCGAAGTGACCGATGATCTGATCCGCATCGGACTTGTCCTTATATTTTTCGATAAAGTCCGTCGCACCGGAAAATGCGATCTGGTTAATGTACTCATCCACCTCGTCGGCGGTCATTCCCAGACCGTTGTCCACGAAGGTCAGGGTCTTGTTCTTATCATCGCATAATACATCGATCCTGCCCTTTAAGAGAGCTCCCTCGCTTCCGTCCGTTTCCGAAGCCGGAGCCTCGTATTCACCCATCATCTCCAGCTTCTTGAGCTTGGTTATGGCGTCGCACCCGTTTGAGATCAGCTCTCTTATGAAGATGTCCTGATCCGAATACATCCATTTCTTGATTATCGGGAATATATTTTCGCTCGATATCGAAAGATTGCCTTTTTTATCAGTCATTATTTATAACACTTCCTTTCTGAAAAATCTTGTTCTTTCATCATTCTAAGACCGGTAAAGTCAAAAGTCAACAAAAAATTAGCACTCAATTTAAATGAGTGCTAATAAACGTTACTGTTCAGTGGTCAACCAGACCACGTAAGCAGTAACGGGTTCGGCACATGAGAATTGCCTTCGGCGGAGGTGTCCGAACCTGCTAAATTTACATATTTGCCCGTAGCTACTCGACTCCATCAGCATGCCTTGTCGCTCGTGGCTCGGGACTGAACAGTAACTAATAAACTTCCATGAACCCGGGAAAAACTTCCTTTTTTCTTCCCCTGTTTTCGTCGGTATATTTCCTCTTAAAGCGCCTGTAAAGCCCGTAAATACACTATTTTCGTTCAAGCAAACAAACAGTCTCCACATGGTTTCTCTGACAGAACCGGCTTCTGTGTTCGTTGACGGCGAAACAGACTGCGGTCAGATCATCAGCAGGAAAAAGAAAATAATCCGCTTTTTACGGAATCGATTATGGACCTGGCATCAGCTCCGCTAATATCAAGCCCTGTGGCTTTGATCAGCCTGAATTCGGGAATACCGTAAAAGCTCTGTGCCAGTGCTTTGACATATCCGGCTCCGAATTCTTCAGGGAAGTAATTCCCTCCGGCAGTTGTGACATATGTCAGACATTTTGCCCTGCACAGGCCGACGGGAATTCCTTCCGGCGTGTAGTAAAAAGTGACCCCCCGGACATTGATCTGCTCGAAATACTGCTTTAATACCGCCGGAAAGGACAGATCCCAAAAGGGTGCTGCAATTACGATATTATCCGCCTCGGCAAATTGCTTTGGCAGGTTAAACACAGGATCACTGAAATCCCGGTCATCGATCAGCCGGTCACGCCGGTTGAGGAAATCTTCATCGACGATCGGGAAGCTGATGGAATTCAGATATAATTCCTCATAAGGTTCGTTCAATTTTGACAGCAGATGATCTGCCAGGTCTTTCGTTCTGGATTCTTTCCTGACACATGCGTTGATAAATAAAACCATCATGATCCTCCTTCAGCCTTGCGGACAGGCTTTGCTTAAATGCGGTTACATGTTTCTTCTGCTGCTTATTTTAATGTTTCTCCGTCCCGGCAGCAACGGCAAATTGAAAAACAACTGACAAAACAGAGACTATATCGTATAATCATACATAGTAACTCATAATCTGCTATTCAATCAGCAAGCTGTTTCGCTGTCGCCTGTATTTAACAGCATTCCAAAAAGGACATCCGGCAGCATCAAACAGAAACCGTACCTGACAGGGCTTTGGCGTGCCCTGCTTAAATGCGGAGTTCCTGAGTGCATTTAAGCTTTTGGAGGCAGGAAGCCAAAACCCTGTAGTTTTAACAAAGGAGGCATAACTGATGGAAATTGTTAAAGTAAAAAGGGAAGAAATAATTTACTTTTCCGGTCTTGCCCCTGTCGAAGCCCTCGGGATCTTGACCCTGCCCAACGCCGCAGCCATAGGCGCCGTTGAAGGAAAGGACGCGGCAGGACTCCTGATCTTCACCAGACAGGGAAAGGAAAGTATAACCATCGAATGGCTTTATGTTGATGAAAAGTTCCGGGGAATGGGGGCAGGCTCCATGCTCATGGAAAAGATCTTCGACATAGCGGAAAAGCTCAGGGTAAAAAGAGTCTGTGCAAGGCTGAACCAGGATGAGAATTTCGAGGCCTGCCAGCTCTACCTCATCCAGTGGGGTTTTTCCTGGATGCAGACCCTGCCCGGGGAATGGAACCTGACCGCAAAGGAGCTCTTCAGCCTCCCCTTCGCAAGAAAAGTTCTGAAGATGGACGCTGATGTTCCCGACATCCTGCCCCTGTCAGAGATAAACAAAAAAGATCTGGCAAAGGCAGTCAAAGAAGCGGAAAAAGAGGGCACATCCATCCTCTATGATGTTGCAGGGGATTATAAAAGCCTGGATCCCAATATGTCCGTTGTATACTCCAAGGGCGGAAAGATCTGCGGAATGTTCCTGATCCACAGGAAGGGTGGAATCCTCTACCCCGCAGCCCTCTGGGCAAAGGACATGGACCAGGCCATCATCTCAGCCCTCTTTGCAGGCTGCCTGAAATCCGGTTCAAAAAACCTTAAGGATAAGGACACCATAAGGATCACGGCAACAAGCACCGGTCTTTATGACTTTGAAAAAAAGCTCCTGTCCGGCATCAGCGAAAAAACCGTCTATATGATGCAGGCTCCTTCGGATATGCTTAAAAAAGCCGAACAGGAACCCGTAAGCATAAAAGACCTGTTCATGCCCAAAGACATACCCACCTCCGGCTTTGCCGCTGTGGATTTTGAAGTAAGGTAAAGACCGTTGTGCATGACACCGCAAAAACGGACAGCCGACCGGTTTTAACAGATATAATCAGGATTTACAAGGAGGTCCTTTTATGGATTGGAAAACAAAAGTAACACAGGAAAATGTGTCAACCTATAACCCCTTAAAATATTCGGAAGAAGAGATGTCCTACTCAAAGATATCCGACCAGAGCCAGTCAGCTCTGGATGAAAGGGCTCTCTCACTGGAGCAGGAGCTTAACTCCATGAAGCTGGGAAACATTGAGGGACAGTTAAATGACCCGGTTCCCTACTCGGCAAGGGTGGAAAAAACAAAGGAGCTGTCCAGAACCCGGGCATCCTCCCTTTCAAAAACCTGGAAGATCTTCGGAAACAGCAAGGAAATGGATGCAGTCATAAAAAACGTGAACGGACTTAACTCCATCCTTGAAGCCGAAATTCCCAGAACCACAGACGGAAGGATAGATGCAGATATCTTAAAGCAGCGCCACTTAAAGGGCTATGAAGCTGCCCTCAATGCCTGCCAGTACTATCTGGATGTAAAAACTCCCAAATACGGCTGGACGATAAAGCGCTACCGCCGCGTGGAGGCCATGAAGGCCACACTTGAAAAGGAAAGAGAGCTTCTGGAGGTGGTGATCTCCAACATAGCCGACCAGAAATACACAAAGGAGGAGCTTCAGAACATTCAGACTCCCAGGGATCTTTTAAGCATGGTCCGTTCCGTTAAAGTTGAGGGTGAGGCTGAGCTCCAGATGGAAGGAAACTCCACCGATGTCTACAGGGTAAAGCTAACCATAAACGGCAAGGAGGGCTGGTACTATTTCAAGCAGAACTTAAAGCCCGTCAGTGACGACCTTCCCGGCTTTGTCACAAGACGCTTAAGGCAGCTTTCGAACAGTCAGGCTCACATCGGGGATAAAAAGGGCGAGGAAGCCAGGCTTTTCGGAAAGATCGACCAGACGGATTATGAGCTGGGAACCCGGTTCCTGAACGGAATGCAGACAGCCATAAACAGGGTTTCAGACAGCGTAAAGGACACAAAGGAGCTTAACAAAAGGCTTCTTTCCTTCCTGGGTCACGATTTTGACACCCTCTTTAAGAAGCTTGATGAATATAATGCCCTTGCAGACCAAACCGAAAGAGAGCGTTTCTCTTTAATGGCACAGATCAACTCCGCCAGGGCAAACAACAATGCAGCAGCCCTGCAGGCATATGAAAACCAGTTAAAAAGCTTAAAGCCCATGCAAAAGCTAACTGAATATGACTGGCTGGTCAGGCTTTCAAAGGATAAGACAAACCCCTTAGGGATCACCCTCAGAAAGGATGCAAACCTTTTTGCCGTCTTAAAGGAGATGTCGGAATCCCAGGACAACCTTGCCACCACACAGGGAGGCAACAACCGCATCCGCAGGTTCTTTACAAGAACCCTTGGCAAGGAGATCGAGGCCTACGGACAGCAGAAGGAGCGAAGCAACACCTCAAACAATGAGGTCATGGCCAAGAACAACACCGCAACCTACCGCATGGCCAATCTCTTCCACTTTGATGACGTTGTCACCTCCTCGGAAAGCGCCGTAGTGGATATCAAGCTTGCAGGAGCCGAAAAATCCGACCATGTCACCGGAACCATCTCTGTTGAGGCCCCGGGACTTGAAATGCTCCGCCTGGTTGAGATCGCCGAGCAGCAGAACAAAAAGATCCACTACTCACCAAAGGCCATAAGACAGCTCATCAGGCTCCAGATGTTCGACACTACCTGCATGCAGACAGACCGCCACTGGAGAAACTTCAAATGCATGACAAAGCCTGATCTTAGAAACTGGGACGGCTCTGCCCCCCTTGACCAGGACATAGTCATCGAAAGCATCGGCTCCTATGACCACGATATGTCCTTCGGAAATGTCCTTTTAAAGGATGCCTTTAAGGACAAAAACAACCCTGACGGACCCTCTGTCAAAAACGGCATGCTCCCGCCCATCATCAGAAAGATAAAGAGCATAGGGGCGGAAAGCTCTTATTACAGAAACAGGATAGTCGGAGAGATCGATCTTTCCCTCTTTGACAAGATGCAGATGCCCCTGCCCCAGAAGGGAAGCGGATATGCCAAAAAGCATGCAAGAAACAGCAGTCTGGGAAACTACCTCTTCAGAAGCATACCCGTTGATGAGCTGGGAGTGGATTATAAGACCCTGCCCAAAAAGGTCATTCAGACAGAAGACGGAAATAAGACCTTCTACGAATATAAGGGACTGCTTTTGGAGCACTCTCACAATGAACTCTATGAGTGCGACGAAAACGGAAACAAGATCGGCTATAATATCCTTGACAAGCTCGCCTACTCCGAGCGGGGTCTGGGTCTTGATTACATGACCAACCGCTTTGAAAGAACAAAGGAGATGCTGCAGACTTCAAAGATGCTGATCGGCGGCACGCCGGTTCCCAAAGAGCTGATAGATAGTATCGAGGAAGACTGCGGGATAATAGGAAACTACATAAAGATAGAATCCGAGGGTTTTAAGCCATCCACAGCAAAGCGCCTTTCAGAGCTTAAAAATGAAGAAAAGGTTGAGGTTCTTGCCGCTGCCATGAGGCTTCACAATTCCTTAAGCCAGATAGACGTAACGGACAACGCATTCGAAAAGGAGCACATAGAACACGGAACCGACTACATGGGCTTCAGGATAAGGGCCGTGATCTTCTACTTAAAGCAGGAGCTTGACTGCATGGAACCGGCAGAGCGGAATTCCCTCCTTACGGACGTTAAGGCAAAGGTCATCGAAAACAGCATGAAAAAGAAGAAGAAAGACGAGGACGGGGATAAGGAAGAGGAAAAGAACAACGACGGATATATCGAGGTTCCCACCATGCTCCATATGGATGAAAAGGCCTATCTTGACATCTGCGACATGAGGGACAGGTTCGATACCGATATACGCTATGCCCTTCAGGACCTGGGCTGGGACGAGGAAAAGATAGCCGCATATAAGACAAGGATCAGTGAACAGATCGAGCAGATCCACAAGTGCAGGGATATGGCCACAGTCATTCTTGAAAAGAAGTATCCGAATGTGGATGATCCCCTGAGGCATTTCTTCCTGAAGGAGGAGGACTACGCCCACATCACCGATATCCGTGACATTGCCTGGGATCCCGGAATGTCCTATTTTGCAACCGAGGATGAGAACTTCCTGATGTCAGATGAGACCTTCTCCTCCTTCCTGACCAATGACGAAAAGAAGGCCAGGCTTGAGAACACCAACAACCACCGTAAGGTAGAGCGTCTTCACGGCTTAAAGCAGGATATGAAGACCTACAACACCATGATAGACGGCGTGGTTAAGGCATCGTAAAATACTCCCGGAAAAAAGCCCCGGCAGCTGTCCTTAAAAAGACAGCCGCCGGGGCTTTCGTATATAAAAAACAAACTCCTCTGCCGAATCTCAGGCTCTCATGGCTTCCGCCAGAGCCTTAAACTTCTCATCATCCTTAGCCTTCCTTGCAGACTTTATGGTTATCATGGGTTCAACCACCGTGATGTCCTTCATGGCATCAAAATATTCCTTCATCTTCTTTCCCGCGGCAGGAGCCCAGGAGCCGTTCTCGATGATCCCCACCTTCCTCTTCTGGAAATTCTTGATCTTAAGGTGGTGCAGAAGATCGTTCATGGCCGGGAAGATCTCCAGGTCATAGGTTGAAGAGGCCACGATCATCCTGTCATATAAAAAGGCCTGCTCAACAGCCTCCGTCACATCCTCCTCCGTAAGATCCATGGTAACTACAGTCTCCCCCATAGCCTCCAGCTCTTTGGCAAACTGAAGGACTGCCCTCTTCGTGTTTCCGTGGATGGAGGCATAAGGCATGAAGATCCCGGTCCTGTCGGGCTCATAGGAGGTCCAGGTTTCATATTTATTCATGATAAGATCGATGTCGGTCTTATGAACCGGTCCGTGAAGAGGGGCAACAACCTTAATATCCAGGGTCCTTGCCTTTTTCAAAAGAGCATTTGCAGAAGCCCCGTGCTTGCCGACGATATTGAAGTAGTAGTGGCTGGCATCGGCGATCCACTCCTCATTATTCTCAAGAGCCGAAAAGGTACCGAAGGCATCAGCCGAAAAAAGCACCTTTTCACTCTGCTCGTAGCTGACTAAAACCTCGGGCCAGTGAACCATGGGAGCCGTGAAAAACTGCAGGGTGTGCTTACCCAAAGGCAGTGTGTCTCCCTCGTTGACAGCCATAAAGGAGGCTGAAAAATCAGTCTCAAAGAACTGGTTTAAGATGACTCCCGCCAAAGCGCTTCCCACGATCTTCATGTCGGGATACATCTTAGCCAGTCTTTCAACATTTTCCGAATGATCCGGCTCCATGTGATGGACCACGAGATAGTCCGGTTTCCTGTCCTTAAGCACCTCCTTAAGGTTATCAAAGAACTGGTCCGTTCCCCTTTCATCCACCGTATCCAGGATAGCCACCTTTTCATCCAGGATCACAAATGAATTGTAGGAAATGCCCTCCGTGGGATACTGGCTTTCAAAGGTCTCAAGCTCCGGGTCGTCTGCTCCCACAAAAATTATGTCGTCGGAAATCTCAACTCTGCTCTTATCGTACATACCCTGTCTCCTTTCAAAAACTCAACTGTTTTCCTCGACAACCTCCCTTAAGATGTGGTAGGTGTCCTTATATATATTCTGTCTTCCGTCCGAAAGCAGATACTCTATATCCCTGTAAAAATCCCTGTTTTCGAAGAGTCCCACGATCAGGGGATTATAGCGCTTTCCGCTTCCTTCCTTAAGTTCCGTCACAAAGTCCTCCAGGGTCTTTCCCCGGTTGTAGCTCCTGCCCACGGAATCCGTGGCCGCATCCATGCAGTCTGCCACACAGACTATGTCGATGACCGTCTTGACCGGGCTTTTTGAGGTATCAAAGTCCTCAGGGTACCCCTTTGAATCATCGAACCACCTGTGGTGGCCTCTGGCCACATCGGCATATTCCCTGGTGGAATCGTATTTTTCCATCATGGAAGCTCCCAGGCTGCTGTGCTGGCTGATTATCCTGAATTCATTTTCAAAAAGATCCCTGCCGTAGATGAAAATGGTGTCGATCATGGGTATCTTTCCGAAATCGTGGCAAAGCCCGGCCTGATAGCAGTATTCCAGAGCCTCTCCCCTGGTCATATCTTTGAAATAGTCCCCGAAGCTTTCAGGAGAATGGCTGTAAAGGTGGGTGGCAATGCACCTTGAAAGAAGGGCCACCATCCTGGAATGCACATAGGTGGGCGGATGAAAGGCCGCAAGGGACCTTAAGCACATCTCCTTAAAGCTTAAGCTTCCCGGCTCTTCGATAAAATGCCTGAGTATTCCCGAAAAATATTCAAGGAGGGCCGTAAGCGTGCCGCTGTTTGGCATGAAAAAGGCATAGGCACAGAAATTCCTGTAGAGAGTCCTTAAGGTATACCTGTCCTTTTCGCTTAAGGGATCCTTTCCGAAGGAAAGAATGTAGTCAAGGGGCATCTTAAGATTAAGATAGAGGTTATCGAAATCATATGCCTTTTCATCCCTTGTCAGATAGAGGGTGTAAAGCTCCTTCCTGAATTCCTCCGGGGTGATGTGTCCCGCATTAAAGGATGCCCTCAGGTAATTTCCCTTAACATAGCTTTGACGGGCAAGCTTGCTGTAGTGGGGCGGGTTGGACTCCCAGAGCTTGTAGTATTTTTTCTGCATCTGCTCTATCTCGTCCAGCATATCCCTGGGGAGCTTAAGGCCGTAAAGGCTGTCCTCTATATTTCCGAAGTTTTCAAGAGTCCTGAAATAAAAAGCGTTCCAGTCATAGTCCTCGGCAGCCTTCCTGTAGAAGTCATCCTCATAGATCTCAAGGGCCTTCTTAAGGATATTTATCCGCTTTTCGGCCATTTCAACCGTCATTCCCGAAGCCGTCTCATAAAAGACGTTGGCATAGCGGGAGCAGGTGAGAACCAGTCCCTTTTCGTGGTCGGGAAGGGCCTTAAACTTCTCATGGTCCAGGAACTCATTCATCTTTTCGCAGACCGAAAGCCCTCTTTCCCTGTAGGAGGCGCTTATGGAAAGATCCGTAAAGATCCGGCTTGTCATGTAAAGAAGGGTGTAGCAGGAGGTGATCTCCTGATAGAGCTGGCGTACGTAGTAGGCATGATCCTTCTTTAAGGTGGAATCCTCAAGAAGCCTTCCCGTCAGAAGATACATCATGGAAACATCCAGGTTTTCAAGCTCTTCGCTGTTAAGCAGATCCTCGCTGAACTTCTGGATGGCGGCCGAATCCTCATCCGTCAGGAGGTCTTCCGATCCGATGACAGGCATAAGGACGTTCTTAAGGGCACTCTTGTTCTTCTTTGCAAGAGCGCCGATCTTCCTGAAATTCTCCTTAAGGTATCCGCTGTACTGGCCCGGCTCGGTAAAGCCGATGATGTTCGGAGAAGAAAGCTTCCTGATGGCAGACATTCTTTCAACGTACTCATCAAGCTCCTTTCCCAGCCCCCCGTCGTCTGTGTCCCCTAAGCCGTAGATCCCGGCATATTTTTTCTCAAGATAGTCCATGTAGGCATCGGGAGAAAGGTCTTTGCCTGTGATGTCCCTGATCCAGTCAGCCGGTTCGAGAAGATCCGCCTTTTTGAACACCTTCTCCTTCATCCAGTCGTTGATGGTTAAAAAGTCCCCCTTTCTGAGGCACTCATCAGGGTCCAGGTCTTCCTTCATCCTCTCGTAATACATGGCTCCGTAGAAATTCCCCATGCTGTAGACGGGAAAATACCCGAAGTCCGAGGTCCACTGCACATCCTGAAGGATGCCGTCACAGTCGTTTGAGGGTCTGATCCCCAGATACTTCTTATATTTATCGTTCCAGGCAGAAGGGAGATCCTTTACCTTAAGCCCTTTCGTGAAGATATCCTTTTCCAACTCATATCTGATAAGGATATGAAGGGAATAGGTCACCTCATCGGCATCGACCCTGATAAGCGAGGGTCTGACAAGGTTTACGGCCTCATAGAGCTCCCTTTCCGAAACATCATACAAAGCCTCCGGGAAAAACTGCTTAAGCCTGGGATAGATAAAGCTTATGAAGGCCTCCGACCGGCCCAGGATGTTTTCATAGAATCTTGAAACGGACTCATGCATACCCAGGGTCTTGTTATCATAGATATAATACTCATTGTCCACCCCGGGGGTCATAAGCTCAAAAAGGGCATGGCCGCACTCATGGAGAACGGTATATATGCTTGAAAGGAAGGAATCCGGGAGGTAGCTTGTGGTAAGCCTCACATCATCCGCCTCGATCCTTGTGGTAAAGCCGTGCCTTGAGACGGCAAGGGCAGACCTTTCGGGATCCAGCCCCAGCAGATCCTTTATAAAAACGGCCGCCTCTCTCTGGTGATCCTCGCTCACCTGCCGGTAGAGAAAATCCGTCCGGATCTTCCTGCCTCCTTTTTTGATGGAATCAATAAGCTTAAGGAGCCTGTCCCTAATGGCACCAAAGCACTCATCCAGTTTTTCTGTGGTAAGTCCCCTGTCATAGCGGTCAAGGAGCACGTCGTAGTCGTTCTTAAAGTGCTGCATTTCCTCCGGAGTCTTTTCCCTCCTCGACGCCCTTTCCCTGTTAAGGGCTATGACTTCGGAAAGGGAGTCCATGAAGACTCCGTAGTCCCTTCTGTCCCTGGCCTCACCCCAGGCCGCAAAGGCCCTGTTTTCTATCTTTGAATATTCAAAGACCGTATCCTCGGTCATATAGCTTTCAGACAGACGCTTTCTGTAATAGTATCTGACAAGAGCCTGCTCATATTCATTCAAGGCATCCCGTTTTTTATACAGCCTTTCAAGGGCAGCACAAAAACCGGGCTCATTCCTCAGGCGGAAAGCCTGCCTGTCAAGACTTGCGATAAGCTCTCCCTGGGCATCCATGGCTTTCGGGGGACAGACAGTGTAAAGATCCGTTGAAACGAGCCGCGAAGCGTGCAAAAGGACATTTTCCCGCTTAACGGTCTCAAGTAATCTGTTAAAGTCATCTCTTAAGTTTTCGCTCATAGGATAATCTTACAATATAGGCTTAAAAAGTCAAATTTTTAATATCTCCCTGACCACTCTTCCGTCAGTCTCTCCCAGATTCCAGCCAAAAAGTCGGGCTATTGTCACTCCCTCATCCGCAAGGGTCATGTCAGGGTCATAAAGCCCCGGAGCGACTCCTTCATCCTTAAGCATAAAAAAGGTCCTGTAGCCTTCATCCTCCGGGTCATAGCCGTGGGTGGCCTTCTGCAGTCTTCCCCCGCTTTCGCTGACCCTCTCCTTCTCCTTCTCCATAAGATCCAGAAAATAGTATCCCTCCTCTGCTTCAAGCATGAAATCGCATCTTCCGTCTCCACCCTTTTTCCTGATCTCATCCTTTTCAAGCAGGGCCTTAATCCCCGCCTCCTTTTCCTTCCAGTCAAGGAGCAGGTTTCTGACCCGATCCGTCTGCCTCCTGTCCTTAACATAGATGCAGGCTGCCCCGTCGGCATTTAAGGAAAATGCCTTCCGGGAAAGGATATTAAGCCTTCTGTCTGTTTTTATAAGCCCCGCCTTTCTTAAGATGAAGTTTGGATAAAGGGCGGTATGGACGTTTTTCTGATAGTGGTCTCCCAGCACCGCAACGGTGGTCTCCTCATAAAAGCCGGTTTCCTTTAAGGTTTTTATGATGACTCCAAGCCTTTTAGCCTGTCTCCCTAAAGCCTCCTCCGCCTCCTTTGAATCCACGCCGTAGATATGCCGGATGGTATCCACATCCGAAAAATGCACCAAAGTCATATCCACGTCATATTTTGTAAGGGTTCTTAAAAGGGATCTGCAGGTGAAATCATCAAGATTGGGCTGTTTGATGCCCCTGATGCCTGCCCCGTAGAGCCTGAGCATGTTCAGCTGATATAAAAAGCTTCCATGTATCAGGGATCTGTCGACCTGGGTATGCCAGGGTCTGTTGGCAAAGATCTCGGGCATGTTAAAGTCGATCTTTGCCCCCGCAGTCACAGGCCAGAACAGGGCTGCGGTCTTATATCCGTGCTTTCCTGCCTCATCATAGAGGGTCGTGCCCTTGATTGAGCTTCTGAACCAGGTCCAGTCAGGTCTTCTGTATCTTCCAGACTGCAGCCTTAAATTGTTTGTCACCCCGGAATGGAGGGGATTTCTTCCGGTGACCACGGCCGTGTGGGCCGGATAGGTAAGGGAGGGATAGACGCTTTTTACCCCCTTTATGAGGGCTGAATCCCTGACAAGGTCCCGGACACTGCCGCCCTTAAGCAAAAACTTAAGATCCCTGTCTCCGCAGGCATCCAGGGATATGATCAAAAGCTTCTTTTTTCCGTTATGTACCATCTGCTTCTCCGTCTGAGGGCCAGGATCTGTTCATAAATCCCTCTCGCCGCTTCAGGGTCTTTGTCACCTGCCTCTCAGATAATAAAACTCCTCAGCATTTTCCTGCCCTCCGGAGTCAGGATCGATTCCGGATGAAACTGCACACCGTAAACCGGATAGTCCCTGTGCTTAACCGCCATCACCTCACCCGTATCCGTCACCGCCGTGACCTTTAAGACCTCCGGAAGTGAATCGGGATCCACCGCCAGTGAGTGATATCTTGCAACCTCTGTTTCCTTTGAACAGCCCGCAAAAAGGAGACAGCTTTTGTCCAGGGTCACCCGGGACTGCTTCCCGTGCATAAGCCTGTCCGCATAGGTGATCACTCCTCCGTATGCCATGCAAATGGCCTGATGACCCAGGCAGACACCCAGGATGGGGATCCTTTCCCCCAGCTTTTTTATGACATCGATGATAACCCCGGCATTTTCCGGCCTTCCAGGTCCCGGAGAAATTATAATGCGTGATGGGGAAAGCTCTTCGATCTCCTCCGGAGTCATCTCATCATTCCTGATCACCCTTATGTCAGGCTTTATCTCTCCCACATACTGATACAGGTTATAGGAGAAGCTGTCGTAATTGTCTATAAGCAGTATCATGGTTTCACCTCCACGCTCCCAAGAAGGGCTTCGATGGAAGCCTTTGCCTTGTTCATGCTCTCTTCAAATTCCATCTCCGGAACAGAATCCGCCACTATCCCCGCGCCGCTCCTGACAAAGGCTTTTCCGTTTTTCCTGTAGACCAGCCTGATCCCGATGCAGGTATCCATATTACCCGTAAAATCGATATATCCCACTGCTCCCCCGTAAATTCCCCGCTTGTTATTTTCAAGCTCACCGATGAGCTGGCAGGCTCTTATCTTGGGTGCTCCCGAAAGGGTGCCTGCGGGAAGGACCGATTCAATGGCATCAAGGGCATCCTTGTCCTCCCGGATCACACCTCTTACTGTTGACCCTATGTGGCAGACATGGGAGAATCTGTGGATCTGCCTGAGACTTTCAACCTCCACCGTGCCGAAGCGGCTGATCTTACCCAGGTCATTTCTTCCAAGATCCACAAGCATGTTGTGCTCGGCAAGCTCCTTTTCATCGGCAAGAAGCTCTGCCTCGATAGCCCTGTCCTCCTCCTCATCCTTTCCCCTCTTCCTTGTTCCGGCAAGGGGAAAGGTATGCAGGATCCCGTTTTCCAGCTTGACCAGGGTTTCCGGGGATGCGCCGGCAACCTCCACATCCGTCCCCGAAAAGTAAAACATGTAGGGAGAAGGATTGATCGTCCTTAAGTTTCTGTAGGTGTTTAACAGACTCCCCTCAAAGGGCACCTCCAGCCTGTTTGACAGCACGATCTGAAAAATGTCACCCTCAAAGATATACTTCTTTGCCTTTTCCACCATTTCGCAGAATTCTTTTTTGTTGAAAAGGGGCTTTACCTCACCGGAGATCCTTCCTTCGGGCTCCTTCCTTTTTTCCCCGTTTATAAGGAGGTCTGAAAGCACCTTAAGCTCATGCACGGCCTTGTTATAGCCTATCTCCGGGTCGTCTAAGGACATGTTGACGATGAGAATGATCTTCTGCCTCATGTTGTCAAAGGCTATTACCCTGTCAAAGAGCATCAGGTCGGCATCCTTAAAGCCCTCTGTGTCCTCTGTTTTTTTCAGGGCTTCCGGCTCGCTGTATCTTAAATAATCATATGAAAAATATCCCACAAGGCCGCCGGTAAAGGGAGGGAGGTAGTCAAGCCTGGGACTCTTAAAATCACTTAACACCTGTCTTATGCATTCCGAAGGATCATCCGTTTTACGGCTGACATTTCCTATCCTTATCTCGCCGTCAGAACAGGTAATGCTGAGTTTGGGATCATAGCCTAAAAAGGTGTACCTTCCCCATCTGTCATCTGCCCTTGCAGACTCCAGCAGAAAACAGTGTCTTGATACATTCTTAAGCACCCTCACGGTCTCAATGGGTGTCGTAAAATCCGACATAAGCTCGCAGCTTACGGGAAACACCCTGTAGTCCCCCTCAGATGCGATGCGCCTGATCTCACTAAGCTCCGGTTTAATCTCCAACTTACACCTCCTGTGGTAAAACGCGGTCTGGTGTCCGGTTTAACGGGGTCAAAGCCCCCGGGATAAAAAAAGCGATCCGGAAGCTCCATTCCCGACCGCTGTGTAAAAATGACCTGAACCGCATGGTAAAAAAACTCCATTCCCGAAACAGTATAATACCGGCAGGGCATCATTTCAATCTTTTTTGGTAATAAACCAACCCGGAAGTTTGACACCCAAAATCCTCAGAAGCCAGTGATGGCTTTTTTTACACAAATTTTAACTTTGTGTATTGCGTATATGCGTATATAGTGGTAAAATATTACTATACTACTAAGTGTTGTGGAGGTAACGCAAATGCGTATAATGAAGGGGAAATCTTCAAATCCCACCTACCATGTGATACAAGATATAAGGAGAAATGGAAAAAGAAGTACTGAGATAATTGAAAATCTTGGAAGTGCATCTGAAATTTGCGAAAAATATCATGTCTCTGATGCTGATGCATGGGCCGCTGATTACATAAAAAGCAAGCGCGAAGAAGCTGCCTCAAAAGATCATAAGGTTCTTATCCCCTACAACACCAGCGCAGTAATCGATAAGGATAAAAGACTCTCCTTTAATGCCGGCTACCTTTTCCTGCAGCAGATCTATTATCAGCTGGGCCTGCCATCTATTTGTAAAAAGATAAAGAAAGACAGTTCCTTTGAGTATGATCTTGATAACATACTCTCAAGACTCATCTACGGAAGGATACTCTTCCCCTCATCAAAGCTCTCCTGTTATGAACAATCGCAGGAGCTTATTGAGGAACCAAAGTTTGAACTTCATCAGGTATACCGTGCCCTTACCACACTTTCTGAGAATTCCGACATGATACAGGCAGAGCTTTACAAACGTTCCAAAAAGCTTGTAAAAAGAAATACCGGCGTTCTCTTCTATGACTGTACAAACTACTTCTTTGAAATGGAACACGAAAACGGGCTTAAGCAGTATGGCCCAAGTAAAGAACATCGTCCTAACCCCATAGTCCAGATGGGACTGTTCATGGACAAATCAGGGATACCTCTTGCTTTCTGTATCAATCCTGGAAATCAGAATGAACAGTTATCCTTAAAGCCTCTTGAGCAGCAGATAATGCGTGACTTTGAATTATCTAAGTTTATCGTATGTACCGATGCAGGGCTTTCTTCTGACGCAAACAGGAAGTTCAACAACTATGGTGAAAGAAGTTTCATAACTACCCAGTCGATAAAAAAGCTAAAAAAAGACCTAAAAGACTGGTGTCTTGATCCTGAAGGCTGGGAGCTTGAAGGCAGTAAGAAAAAATATGATATATCAGAGCTTGAGGACACTCCGGAAAACAGAAAGAAGATTTTCTATAAGCAGAAACTTATTGAGGGCTATGACGAAGAACGGGACATAACCTTCGACCAGACCATTATTGTTACCTACGCTCTTAAGTACAAGGAATACCAGCAGACTGTAAGAAAACGCCAAATAGAAAGAGCAAAAAAGCTTATTGAAAAGCCATCTTCAGCTGATAAGCGCTCACAGAATGACGCAAAGCGATTCATAAAGAAGACTCCATTCACAAACGATGGAGAAATTGCAAGCAGAGCCATGTATGAGCTTGATGAAGCAGCCATTGCAGAAGAAGTAAGATACGATGGTTTTTATGCCGTATGCACCAACCTCGATGATGATCCTGCTGACATAGCAAAGATAAACCATGACAGATGGGAAATCGAGGAGTCATTCAGGATAATGAAATCCGAGTTTGAAGCAAGACCTGTATGCCTGCAACGGGATGACAGGATTGAAGCTCACTTCCTCACATGCTTTATTGCCCTTATGATCTACAGAATACTGGAAAAGAAACTCGGCGATAAATACACCTGTGAAGAGATAATAAGAACTCTCAGAGAAATGGATATGAGAAAAGTCGGTGAACATGGATATATCCCCAGCTATACAAGAACACAGGTGACAGACTCACTACATGAAAATGCAGGGTTCAGAACTGACTATGAACTGATAACCCCTAAGTCAATGGCAGGGATAATCAGGAGAACAAAAGGGTTATGACGGGTGGTTCACATGTCGGATACCCTTAGTTCATATCCGCTTGTCAAACAATCCCCATGAGTCATATATCTGTCAAGGCCGTAGCCGCGCAGCGGTGCTCCGCAGCCTTGACAGATATATGGCTCATGATAAAAAGGTAATCAAGCGGATATGAACTGGAGCCTGGCATAGATGCCCGGCTTCCGTTTAGATTCAGAGGTTTGCCGCAGGCAAGGCTTCCTTTTCAAACAAGTTTACGCAGCATTACGCTTTTCGCGAGATAAAAATAAAGCTGTAATCCTAGATATAGACTGGGATTGCGGCTTTTTAGGTGTCAAAGACGGGAATGTATATGCTACCGTAAATTCACTGAAACTTCAACGGAAATGTTGACATGGAACAAATGACCGAAAAAAAACGCCCCGGTATTCTCACCGGAGCTGTATCATTGTAAAAAACTGTTACTTTATTTACAATGTTCAATCTCAAGTAAACCAGTAAAGTCCACCAACGTAAATAGCCAGCTACCGTTCGAGGCGATTTTTGCCGAGTTACGGGAGCGGCTCAGAAAGGACTAAGACAGATAATAATGCTATTATTAGATGAGATATTAATATTTATGCTATGGTCTTTGCCAGCCTAATAGTGTCGGCATCGTATTTCTTTTTTAGTTCCGTTGGTTTAAGTCCTTCCCGGATGTCCTTAACCGTGGATGCAAGTTTCTTTGCGCCTTTTTTCTTTCACGTTCAGAAAAAGATTCCAGAATCTTTCCACTCATCTTACTCATCTCCTTCCTTGCTTTCTTCTGCGAACGCAGCATATAGTCCATGATATCCATGATGTAACAAACAAGATCATTGTACAGTTCTGAAGCCTTGTCCATCTTCATAACGCATGACATAGAGAGTCGGGATTATAGTCTTTTTCCGGTCAAATAACAACTTGGTATTGGGCTGCCGGCATCATTGGTATTGGGTTGTCGCATCATTGCAGAAGAGACATGATATAATCCCGTGAATGATTTGACTGGGTAAGCATCGACTGTCCGGCCTGTTCAAGAATGTTCATATTTGAGAATTTTGACATTTCCTTTGCCATGTCGGTATCCCTGATACGCGATTCGGCTGCTGTTGTGTTTTCCGCAGTATTTTCATTATTTTTGATGGAATGTTCAAGCCTGTTCTGATGAGCACCGAAATTACTCCTGTATTCCCCCACTCTTTTCAGAGCTGTTTTTGTGAGGTCTATTGCCTCCGTAGCGCTTTTCTCCGTGGTTACGTCAAGCTGTTCAAGACCGAGTCCTTTTGTTGTCGCGTCAACACAGGGTATGTCCATCCCGTCAAGCTGAGTATCACTTGATTGTATCCAGACGGAATCAAATCTGTTCTGGAAAACATGATAGTCGGCGAGTTTGATATTTTCATTATGGCTGCCAAGATTGTCATCCGAAAAGATATTTCTGATTCCGTAGGTTATTGTACTGGGTCCGAAGGTCGCATAAGTAAAACTTAGATCTTCGCCTTCAAGGCTTGGTTTGTCTACATGCCCTTTATTATTTACATAATTCTTAAAAGTCTTCCAATGATTGGAATAAAATGAGTCCACAGTCATAAAAACTTCCTGATTATTTCTGTCAAATTGTATATATTCTGAAAACGGAAGTGCGTAATCCTCAGTATTTGCTATTGATATACTGTCCGGTATCCCTTCAAGCGGAATAGAGCCGTGTGCTTCCGGTCTACGAAAATTAGCAATAAATTCTTGAGCCAACTTTCTTTCACCTACTAAGTTCAATCTATAGGCAGTTATAAGAGAATTCCCTTCGGAAAAACCATATGTTGAGGTATTGTCAATTCTGTTACCGTTCTTATAATATTGCTCTATATAATCACCGTGGTTATCACCACCATAAGCGGTGTCAAAAAACTGTAGAAACATATATCCGGTAATATTGCCTGCCCCCGTATCCTCCAGAGATGTGTCTATCTTATATGACTTATTTTCCGCATCAAGTGTTACAGACTGATATATCTTAAATGATATCTGTTTTTCATCATCAGAATAGCTGAATGTTCTTGAAAGCCTCTGATTAGCCTCGTCCAATACAACAGAATCAGGATCAACACGCATATTACTGAAATCAACCCTATAGGATTGAATACTATCAGTTAAAGGTTCTTCCCCCGGATTTACATATCCAATCATAACTTTCGACTTATTTGAATTACCATCCTCATAGATAAGGTTATAGCTTCTCCCATCCAACGCGGTGCCTGTCCCACTGATTTCCGCCCGAAGCCTCATAGTTGTAGCCGGATCATCTTTAGTAAACGGCCATTTCTGCATAAAAGAATCCCCATTCCTGAATTCCGGTAAAATAATATTGTCAAAGCTTACCGTCTCACCGGGGATAGTGTATTCGTCGATTCCCTTTCCATTTAACGGATGAATAAAATTGTTAAAGCTCGTGGTCGTTGCCGTTCTGTCTATATCTGCCATAAGCTGTGTAATCTCTTTCTGGACATCCTGCCTGTCACTTTCCGAAAGAGTACCGTTCGCCGCTTTTATTGAAAGCTCAGTCATGCGGTGAAGCATATCATCAACTTCCGCAAGAGCCCCGTCAGCAATCTGGCACAACGAAACCCCGTCCTCCATATTGTCGGTTCCCTGATTAAGTCCTCTTATACGCTTTCTCATCTTCTCGGATATCGAAAGCCCTGCTGCGTCATCAGCCGCGCGGTTTATCTTATAACCCGAGGAAAGCTTTTCCATTGATTTACCCTTGTCTTTGGTATTTATACCGAGCTGGCGGTTAGAATACATTGCCGGAAGGTTATGTGCAACTACATTAAGTGTTCCCATCTATTGTCTCCTTATCTATCTGATTCCCCTGTACCAATGAAAACAGTTTTTTGAAAACTATTCTTTCATCCACAAAAGGAATATCGGAATAATTTTACAAAAACTTTAGCTATTACTAATATCTATTTTTCACAGGTCATTAAATCTTTTCTCATGCAAAAGTACCTTTGATATAGATTGGCTTATAAAAAAGGTTGAGTTTGACATTAGGAGGTAGGAAAAATGAGTGATCTAAATTATAAATCCATAGGGGATAAGATAAGAAAAAGGCGTAAAAGCCTCATGATCACACAGGAATACCTTGCTGACAGGCTGAATGTAAATCCAAGCCACATTTCCAACATAGAGTGCGGGAGGACGGCGCCCTCCCTGACTATTCTCGTTAATATAGCAAATATACTTCACTGCAGTGTAGATTTTTTCCTGTTTGAGGAATACACATATGAAAGCGAAAGATCCTCGCTTGATGAAATGATAATCACAAAATTAAAATTTAAGGATAATGAAGTCAAAGAAAAGCTGCTAAAAATAGCAGATATACTCTGATTCATCGCATAGACGAGTTTTACATATCGTACAGTATACTGCATTTCAACAGTTTGCTCAAGCTTTTATATTGAAAAGCTCCTTCGCTTTGCTCAGGATGACAAAAAACAGCTTTTTGACGACTCTGCACGCCATCTCAATCCCATGCCTCGATCAGTTCCGGAGTACGGGTGTCCCACATCTGAATAAGCCTGGTTCTGTGATCTGAATACCATTCCGTGATCACGGGAACGACATACTTGGAAAAATCGCCTTTTATTGTTCCTTTTTTAAGATCGATCGAGCCCTGAATATCCTCGTCCAGATAGATTATATCCAGTGAGGCGGAAGTTTGACACCTAAAATCGCTATAAGCCAGTAATGGCTTTATTTTTGCACAAATTTCAATATTGCGTATATGCGTATATAGCAGCAAAATATTAGTATACTACTAAGTTTTGTGGAGGTACCACAGATGCGCATAATGAAGGGTAAATCCTCAAACCCCACTTACCATGTGATACAAGATGTAAGAAGGAACGGGAAAAGGAGTACAGAGATAATTGAAAATCTTGGAAGTGAACTTGAGAACACCCCAGAAAACAGAAAGAAGATTTTCTATAAACAAAAACTAATTGAGAACTATGACGAAGAACGTGACATGACCTTCGACCAGACCATTATTGTTACCTACTCTCTTAAGTACAAGGAATACCAACAGACCGTAAGAAACCGCCAGATAGAAAGAGCCAAAAAACTTATCAAAAAGCCATCTTCAGCTGATAAACGCTCACAGAATGACGCAAAGCGATTCATAAAGAAGACTCCATTCACAAACGATGGAGAGATTGCAAGCAGAGCCATGTATGAGCTTGATGAAGCAGCCATTGCAGAAGAAGTAAGATACGATGGTTTTTATGCCGTATGCACCAACCTCGATGATGATCCTGCTGACATAGCAAAGATAAACCATGACAGATGGAAAATCGAGGAGTCATTCAGGATAATGAAATCCGAGTTTGAAGCAAGAC
>Ga0310695_10000608_pt1 | contig 91207 bp, 56 predicted proteins | sample RumenRJG_04DNA_FD_203882 | JGI IMG/M metagenome (GOLD analysis project Ga0310695, IMG submission 203882) | Bovine rumen microbial communities from Lethbridge, Alberta, Canada - RJG_04 (v2) (version 2) | ecosystem: Host-associated > Mammals > Digestive system > Stomach > Rumen | place: Canada...
AGATTCGTCACTCCGTCGCCGATGGAAACCTGGCGAAGATTCGCACAGTCCTTGAAAACATCGGAGGAAACCGACAAATCGCTCCCGTCAATCGTGGCACGGAGCATTCCCGTGCAACCATAAAACGCGGAAGATCCCAACTTTTCCAAGCGGGCCGCTGTTGTTAACGACGAAACTTCCTTGCACCCATAAAAGGCGGAATCTCCTATCGTGCGGCAATTGGCCAAATTCAAGTCACCTCCAAGACGCATACAGTTGTAAAATGCACGCCCCTCAATTTCCTGTACATTCTCCCATCCAATAGTCATGGTTAGCTTCTCACATCCTTCAAATGAGGAAGCGCCCACTGATTGGACGGGCCCTTTGAAGGTGACAGTTTCCAATGACTTGAGATTTCGGCAAAAATAGTTTGAAATGCTTGTCAACCCGCTACCGATTTCGATTTCTGTCAGCCGAGTACATCCACTAAATTGCCCCTCTCGTTGATTTCCGACAACGCCGTCTCCCAATATGATCGTCTGGAGGTTTGTGCAACCGGAAAACAGCTGGTACGAAAGAACCAAATCCGTGCCATCAAGTTTGATAAAGTTCAATCCGGCGCATCCACTGAATGCGTTGTTGGATATTTTATGAAGACCGGTTCCCGTTTGAATCCGTAAAAGCGTTCGGCAGTTGTTGAATGCATAATTTCCAATGCTTGTGCATTGAGACAGGTCTATCCCGTCTTCCAATCGATAGCAGTTCTTGAATGCAGAATCACCGACTGTCTTCGGTCCGGAGCCGAATGATACTGACACGAGATTGGTGCAACCGTCAAACACCTCATTGCCAACATCGTCAATTTGGCCGTGGAAAATGCATGATTCCAATTCGGTCAAACCTCGGCACAGATTGTTGGAAACAGAGGTCACACCAGTGCCGATCTCAAGCAAGCGAAGATGCGTGCATTCAAGGAATGGACTGTTGAAAACCCTGCCACCGTAGATGGACGTATATGATCCCGACTCAAGACCAACAATTCCGTTTCCCAACCTGACACTTGTCAGCCTGCTGCATCCCTTGAACGTTGAAGCCCTCACCGACAAACCGTTGCCGTCGACATCGGCCGACACCATGTTCACGCAGGCCTCAAAGGAACTTCCCCCGAGCATGCGGAGCGGTGTGTCCGTCTCGAGTGACGAGATACCGACGCAACCGTAGAACGCTTTTGGGCCCACAACTTCCGTAGCCGGAAGCTCCAGGTCTCCGAAGGGCAGCGCTTCGCAATTGTTGAAAGCCGAATCTTCGACAGACTTGCAATTCGCCAAGTTGATTTCGCTGTTCAATCGTCTGCAATTGGAAAAGGCGTAACTGCCGATATTCGTCACGGGTCCTGAAAAGGAACAATCTAACAAGTTGGTGCATCCGGTGAATGCGTAGTTCCCAATGTTTTCCACGATTCCGTCGAACCGAATTGTCCTAAGTCCTTTCAAATTGCAACAGAGGTAGGATGGGATGGTCTTGATGCCCCTTCCAATCGAAATCGTTTCCAGCGATTGGCAATTCATGAATGGGCTGTAGTAATTCGAGGACATGTAGGAAATGCCGGACTGCAGATTCGTCACTCCGTCGCCGATGGAAACCTGGCGAAGATTCGCACAGTCCTTGAAAACATCGGAGGAAACCGACAAATCGCTCCCGTCAATCGTGGCACGGAGCATTTTTGGACATGAAGCAAATGCACGGGGGCCGAGCATTTTCAATCCGCTTGGGGTCTGAACGGCGGTGAGGCCAGAACCAGTGAATGCGTCTGATGCGATTTCAACCAACGTCGGAGGAAATTGAATTGTCTCAAGGGAATTGCATTTTTGAAATGCGGTCGCATTGATCGTTCGAAGTCCATTATTCAAAATGCAGGATGATAACAAAGAACAATCGGAAAATGTGGCGGATCCGATTGTTTCAATTGAGAGCGGAAGCGCAACTGAAACAAGCGTCTGGTTGCTGCGAAAGGCGCCGCTGATGGTTGTTACCGTATACTGATAGGTTCTGTGGCGCGTGTGCCATTCGCCTTCGTCGTCCTGCTCCTGGTATTCCTCGGTTCGGGTGACCGTGGACGGAACGGAAACGGCGGAAGACGAACCGGAATAGCCCGTGATCGTCGCGGTGTCGCCGGAGTAGGAAAAGGACCAGTCGCCGTCCGTGTAGGCGAGGGCGCGCCCCCCCATCAGCAAGAGAGCGGCAACAAGGGATGCACGGAGCAAACGGGAGTGCGGTTCGTTCATCGGAGGAGGCGCGCGGCGTCTCGGCGGTTGGGGTTTCCCCGTAGCGCGCCAACGGGGTTGAAAGATAGCAGGACCCGCCGCGCGCGTCAAACGCGGGTTCGGCGACGTTCGACTTCCGACGCCCGACGGCCGGGACGTCGGAGGTCGGCCGTCAAACGTCGAAAGGCCGTGACGCGGGGACCGGCCGCGAGCGCGGCCCTCCCCGAGCGCGGCCGGTCGACCACACGACCGAATCGACCGAAGGTCCGGCCCGGAAGGCGCGAAGCGAAGCGGGGCCGAGCCGCGAAGCGGCGAGCATTCGATCGTCGTGGCGTCGGCGCGTGGCGGGGTGCGCGCTCGGACGCCGCGGACGGGCGCGAGCGCACGGCTAGGCCTTGCTCGCGGGGGATGCACCGCCGCGCAGGTATTCGGCCAGAAGGCGGTCGTAGACGACATAGCCGTCGCGGCCGGGGTTGCCCGGTTTCATGATTCCCATTCTAGCACAGGGACCGCCATCGCGCAAGTTCCGTCACGCAATTAACGTGACGGAACTTGCGCGATGATGGCCGTTCTGCCGCCGCCGTGCGGCTCCGCCCTACCGGAAGAAGGAGTCGAGGAAGTCGAGGCCGGGGTTGCGGGACTTCTCGGAGCCGGAGAGGGAGCGCGGGTCGCCGTGGAGGTCGACGAGGTCGACGAGGATTCCGAGCGCCTCGTCGAGGACGGGGTCCTCGCCGGGGACGCGGGGCTCGGAGGCGGAGCGGCGCTTCTTGCGGCGGCTCTCTTCCTCCTTCTCCTCGTCCGGGAGCGCGTCCGGGCCGGCGGCCTCGAGCGCCTCGGCGTCCTCGCCGCTCGCGAGCGCGGCGATCTCGCGCTGCAGGACGGCGTCCTCGCGTGCGCGCTCGAGGCGCGTCTCGTAGCGCAGCGAGACGACGCGGTTGGAGTTGAACGCGGCGAAGCGGTCGAAGAGGCGGGCGCGGGCCTGCCAGACGGCGTTCGTGGCGAGGCGCGCCTCGGAGCGCAGGCGCAGCTCCGGGACGACGGCGGCGAGCGAGTCGACCGGGCGGAAGGAGGAGGGCGCGATGTGCGTCCAGCGCAGCGCGCCGGGGAGCTTGTCCTCGCCGAGCTCGGGGTAGGTCTCGAAGACGGACGGCAGGCGGATGTCGGACTCGACGCCGCGGATCTGCGTGGAGCCGCCGCTCACGCGGTAGAAGAGCGCGGTCGTGGGCTTGAGCGAGCCGAGGCGGCCGTCGCCGGGCGGGAGGGCGATCACGGTCTGGACCGTGCCCTTGCCGTGCGTGCGGACGTCGCCCGCGACGACGGCGCGGCCGTAGTCCTGCAGCGCGGCGGCGACGATCTCGGAGGCGGAGGCGCTGAGGCGGTCGACGAGGACGACGACCGGCTTGCGGAAAGCGACGGCGGGATCGTTGTCCGGCAGCGCCATCGGCCGCCCGCGGCCCTCGCGGACGAGGACGATCGGCCCGGTGCGGAGGAAGAGCCCGGCGAGGCGGACCGCCTCGGCGAGCGAGCCGCCGCCGTTGCCGCGCAGGTCGAGAACCATCCCCTCGGCGCCCTCCTCGTTGAACTGCGCGAGGAGGCGCGCGACGTCCTCCGTGGCGCTGCGCGGGGTGTTGTCGGAGCCGGCGCCGGTGCGCGCCATCGACGAGTAGAAGCCGGGGAGCTTCACGTAGCCGAGGGGACGCTCGGCGCCGGTGGTGTCGACGTAGCGCTCGAGGCGGCCCGCCGCGGCCTGCTCCTCGAGCTTGATCTCGTCGCGGACGAGCGTGACGACCTTGGTCGCGTCGGGGTCGGAGACGGGGATCACGCGGAGGCGCACGGTCGAGCCCTTGGGGCCGCGGATGAGGCGGACGGACTTGTAGAGCGGCCAGTGGCGGATGTCGACGAACTCGCCGTCCTCGCCCTGCGCGACGGCGATGATCTTGTCGCCGCGGACCAGGTGTTCGGGCGACTCGTCGCGCTCGGCGGGCGAGCCGGCGACGATCTCGACGATCTTGCACGCCCCGTCGTCGGTCTGGAGCGTGGCGCCGATGCCCTGGAGCGAGAGGTTCATGTCGATGTCGAAGTCCTCGGACGAGGCGGGCGACATGTAGTTGGAGTGCGGGTCGTAGGCGAGCGCGGCGCAGTCGTAGAAGCGCGGGAGCCAGAACTCCTCGTCGGAGTCGCGCAGGATCTGGAGGAAGCGCTCGGCGGACTTGAGCATGTCCTCGCGCGCGGAGGCGACGGCCTCCTCCTCGGTCTTCTCCTTCTTCTCGTCCTTCTTCTCCGGCTCTCCCTTCTCCGCCTTTCGGGCGGCCTCCTCGGCCTTGCGCTCGCGGTCGATCACGAACGAGACGCGGGCGGCGAGGAGCGTGTTCTTGACGCGCTTGCGCCAGAGGTCGTCCTGCTCGGCGCCCTCGTGCGTCCAGGGCTCGCCCTTGCGGCGCCAGACGTAGTCCTCGTCGACGTCGAAGTCGAATTCCTCCGCCGCGGCCTTCGCGGCGAAGGCGTTGCGGTCGGCGACGCGCTCGACGAAGCGCGCGAAGACGTTGCTCGGGAACGAGAGGTCGCCGGCGCGGAGCAGCGAGGCGTAGCGGGTGCGCGCGGGCTCGAAGGACGCGATGTCCTCGGCGGTGAAGTAGATGCGCTGGGGGTCGAACGAGTCGATGTAGTTCGTCCAGGCGGCGGGCGACATCTTCTCGTCGAACGGCTTGCGCAGGACGTGCGCCTCGCCGAGGAGGCCGCAGACGAGCGCCGCGGTCTCGCGGACGCGCTTCGGGTCGGCGAGCTCCGAGCCGCGGGAGGCCTTCGGCTTCTCCTCGGGCGCGATGTAGTATTCGGATTCGGGATCCTCCGAATCGTCGTCCGCCGTTCTGACGACGGCGGCGGGCGCGGGCTCCTCCGCGGGGGCGGCCGGCGGTTCGGCGGCGTCCTGGGCGCGGAGCGCCGCGCCCGCGACGAGGAGCGAAAGGATGGGGAAGAGCGTTCGCATTTCGGAATGGGGGGTCGGATTGCCTGGACCGGGGGAGCCGCGGGCCGTGTGCGCATTCTAGCAGAAAGGCGGGCCCTTTGCACGCGAGAAACGATGCCGGGAGGGCCGCCCGTTCTTCCGGGCGGCTCGGGGCGGGCTACGGGGGGCCGAGGCGGACGGAGGCGCCGAGGCGGGAGCGGATGCCGTCGAGGGCGCGGGAGAGGGCCTCGCGCTTCTCGGCGCGCTCGTCGGAGGGATCGGGGCCGAAGAGGGAGGGCGCGGCGGCGGGCGGCGTCTCGGTGAAGCCCGAGACGCCGAAGCCGACGAGGCGGATCGGGCGCGAGGCGGGGTTCGCGGCGAGGAGGGCGGAGGCGGCGTCGCGGTAGGCGAAGTCGTCGCACGCGGGGCGCTCGAAGGGGCGCTGGCGCGTGATGGTGCGGAAGTCGTCGGTCCGGAGCTTGAGGTGCGCGGTGGCGGCGAAGCGGCCGGCGGCGCGGACCTGGCGGGCGACGTCGGAGGCGAGCTCCAGCAGGAGGGCGCGGACCGCGGCGGGGTCCTTCTCGTCGACGGGGAAGGTGTGCTCGCGCGAGATGGACTTCTCCTCGCGCTCGGTCTCGACGGAGCGTGAGTCGCGGCCGAAGGCGAGCTCGTGCAGCGCCTCGGCGGCGGCGGGGCCGCACCAGCGCGCGAGGGCGGAGGGATGCGTCTTCTGGATGTCGCCGATCGTCTTCACGCCGTGGGCGCGGAGCGTCTCGCCGAGGACCCTGCCGACGCCGAAGATGCGCGTGGCGGGGAGGGGCGCGAGGAAGTCGCGGATCTGCTCCGGGTCGGTCGGGACGACGGTGAGGCCGTCGGGCTTGCGGAGGTCCGAGGCGAGCTTGGCGAGGAACTTGTTCGGGGCGACGCCGACCGAGGCGGTGAGGCGCAGCTCGGAGGCGATGTCGGCGCGGATGCGGCGCGCGATGGAGACGGCGTCGCCGAAGAGGAGGGCGGCGCCGGAGACGTCGAGGAACGCCTCGTCGCACGAGAGCCCCTGGACGAGGGGCGTGTAGCGGTCGAAGATCGCGAAGACCTTCGCCGACGCCTCCATGTAGCGGTCCATGTCGGGCGGGACGAAGACGCCCTGCGGGCAGAGGCGGAAGGCCTCGCGCGAGGGCATCGCCGAGTGCACGCCGAACTTCCGCGCCTCGTAGGAGCAGGTGGAGACGACGCCGCGCTCGTGCGGCCCGGCACCGACGATGACGGGCCTTCCGCGAAGCTCCGGGCGGTCGCGCTGCTCAACGGACGCGAAGAACGCGTCCATGTCGACGTGCAGGATGCGGAGCGCGCCCGGGGCGGCGGAGGCGGGACTCAAAGCTTGGAGTCGAACTTCTTGGCGAACAGGTCGCCGCCGGCGTCGGAGAGGTGGAGGCCGTCCTCGGGGTTGAGATACTTCTCCCGGTCGGCGTCGACGGCGGCGTAGAGGTCGACGACCTGGAAGCCCATCTCCTTCCCCATCGCGCGGATGCCGGCGCCGATTTCGCGGATGCGGTCGTTTCGGTTGGCGTGAGGCTCCATCGTGGGGGGCGGCGTCGCGACGACGACGGGGACGTCGCGGTCCTTGCAGGCGCGGACGATGGACCGGATGCTGGAGAGCGTCCGGTCGAGCGGGATGCCGTGTCCGGGGTCGTTGGAGCCGTAGAGGACGCAGACGACGCCGGGATCGCGCGCGAGCGCGGCGGAGACGCGAGCGACGCCGTCGACGGAGGTCGCGCCGCCGACGCCGAGGTTGACGACGCTGCGGCCGGACATGGCGGCGAGGCGCGAAGGCCAGGGCGAGCCGATGCAGCAGACGCCGGCGGTCAGGGAGTCGCCGATGCAGACGACCGTACCGGAGGTGCGATCGCCGCCGCCGTCCCCGTCGTCGCCGCAGCCGGCGAGGAGGAGGACGGAGCAGAGGAGGGCGGGGAGGATGCGCTTCATCTCGATGCGGAATGCGGAATGGGGAATGCGCGCCTGGCGTTGCGCGGGGGCTAGCGTCCGCGGGCGAGGCGGTCGGCGAGGTGGTCGGGGAGGCCGGCCTCGCGGATGCGGGCCTGGGCGGCGGCGACGTCGTAGTCGAGCCGGCGGTATTCGAGCAAGTGCTTCGCGGGCTCGTAGATGCAGTAGCAGGCGCGCGGGTCGCCGTCGCGCGGCTGGCCGACGGACCCGACGTTGACGAAATACTTGCGGCCGAGCCGGAGCTCGATCGTCCCGGGCTCGAGGCGGGCGACGCTCCCGAGCTGGTTCTCGAAGACGACCGGCACGTGCGTATGGCCGTGGAAGCAGGCCTGCGTCTTCTGGTAGGAGAAGGACGGCTCGGCCTCGACGGACTCGAAGACGTAGCCCCAGTGCTCCGGCATGTCGAGCGTCGAGTGGACGACCTGGATGCCCTTCACCATCGCGGTGTAGGGCAGGGCGCGGAGCCACGCGGCGTTGTCGGAGGAGAGCTGGCGGCGGGTCCACGCCACGACGGCGGCGGCGAGGTGGTGGAAGTCCTCCAGCGACTCCTCGAAGGCGCAGTAGTGGTCGTGGTTGCCCTGGACGACGGCGCAGCCGAGCTCGCGCACGAGCCTGCAGCACTCGTTGGGGCAGGCGTTGTAGCCGACGACGTCGCCGGTGCAGATGAACTCGTTGACGTTCTGCGCGCGGGCGTCGGCGAGGACGACCTCGAGGGCGTCGAGGTTGGCGTGGATGTCTCCGAGAACGGCGATCTTGCGGTCCATGGGCGGGGCGAGGGAGGTCGGCGCGCGCTAGGCGATGCCGAGGAGCCGGGCGACGGTCCCGACGTCGCCCGGGTAGGTGATCTTGGGGTTGGGCTCCTTGCTCTCGACGATGCGGACCTTTTCGCCGAGGCGTTCGACGGCGGAGCTTTCGTCCGTGATCGAGGGGTCCTTGTCGTCGGCCTTCTCGAGGGCCTTGCGGAGGAGGTCGGCGCGGAAGACCTGCGGGGTCTGCGCGGCCCAGAGCGGCTCGCGGTCGAGCGTCGACTCGACGACGCCGGCGCGGGTCACGGACTTCACGGTGTCCGTGATCTTCGCGGCGGCGACGCCGGAGCCGAACTTGCGCGCCGAGGCGACGCAGTCGCGGACGAGCGCGACGGGCACCGCGGGGCGGGCGCCGTCGTGCACCGCGAAGAAGGTGGTGTCCGGGTTCGCGGCGGCGATGCCGGCGCGCACCGAGGCGAGGCGGGTCGCCCCGCCCGCGACGATGCGGCGCACCTTCCGGAGGCCGAACATCCGGACGGCGGAGTCGGCGGCGGAGAGCTGGTCCTTGCGGACGACGAGGACGACCTCGCTCACGTCCGGACAGCGCTCGAACGCCGCCAGGGCGTGGGCGACGACGGGGCGCGAGCCGAGCGTGAGGAACGCCTTGTCGACGGCGCCCCCCATGCGGCTGCCCTTGCCGGCCGCGACGACGATGGCGGTGGTCATGGCCGATTCCTCCTACTTGTCCGCGCCCTTGCGGAAGTCGGGGCGCTTGTTGCGGTACCACGCCAGCATCACGGGCGCGGCGATGAAGATCGACGAGAAGGTCGAGGTGATCAGGCCGATCAGCATGCAGACGCCGAAGCCGCGGATGTCGCCCTTGCAGAAGACGATGAGCGAGACGACCGGCAGGAGCGTCGTGACGGAGGTCAGGACGGTGCGGGAGAGCGTCGCGTTCACGCAGCGGTTCACGAGGTCGGGGAAGTCGGTCTTCTGGTCGCGCTTCAGCTCCTCGCGGACGCGGTCGAAGAGCACGATCGTGTCGTTCACGCCGTAGCCGACGATCGTGAGGAGCGCCGCGACGATCGTGAGGTTGAACTGGAAGGGCAGGGCGCCGAAGAGGCCGACGGTGATGAGCACGTCGTGCACGAGCGCGACGATCGCGCCGAGGCCGAAGCCGAACTCGAAGCGGAAGCCGATGTAGACGAGCATCATCAGCGTCGCGAGGAGGATGGCCTTGACCGCGGTGACCTTGAGCTCGCGGCCGACCTGCGAGCCGATCGAGTCGATGTCGAGGAACGTGAAGACGCCCTTCGCCAGCTCCGGGTCGGAGGCGTTCTTGAGCGCGCCGTCGATCACCGCGGCGATCTCCGTGCCGCCGATGTCGGTGTGGACGGTCTTCACGTCGAGGAAGGCCGCCTTCTCGCCGCCGTCCGCGAACTGGTACTGCGGGTCGGCGTCGTCGATCCCCGCGGCCTGCAGCGCCGCGACGATCGCCGCGCGGTCGGGCAGCGCGCCGCCCTCCTGCGCGGGCTTCACGGTGTAGGAGACCTTGGCGCCGCCGGTGAAGTCCACGGCGAAGACGTCCGAGAGGTTGCGCACGCCCTTGAAGACGGTGAACGCGAGCGAGACGGCGATGATCGCGACGGAGATGCAGGCGTAGCGGCGGAAGTTGCGGATGAACGGGATGTTCACGCCGTCGCGGACGGCCTGGAGCATCCTCGGCTTCCACGCGGTCTGCTCGGAGAGCGCGGACTGGAAGACGATCTTCGTGACGAAGAGCGCGGTGAACATCGACGCGGCGATGCCCGCGACGAGCGTCACCGCGAAGCCGCGGACGAGGCCCGTGCCGACGACGAAGAGGATCACGCCCGTGAGGACGGTCGTGACGTTGCCGTCGAAGATCGCCGAGAAGGCGCGCTGGTAGCCCGCCATCACGGACGGGAAGCCGGGCCGGCCCGCCTTCACCTCCTCGCGCGTGCGCTCGTAGATGAGGACGTTGGCGTCGACCGCCATGCCGACGGAGAGCAGCAGGCCCGCGATGCCGGGCAGCGTCAGCACCGGCAGGCGCATCAGCGAGCCGCCGGTGAGCGTCGCGTCGCCCGACACCTGCGAGAGCAGGCCCGAGGCCACGACCGCGCAGAGCGGCAGCAGGACGAAGTTGAGCACCATCGCGAGGTCGGCGACGAGGCCCATCGCGCGGTAGTAGAAGAGCATGAAGAGCAGGACCGCCGCGACGCCGACGAGGATCGCGAGCTTCGCGTCCGCGATCGAGTCCTCGCCGAGCGTCGGGTTCACGAAGCGCTTGCTGAGCATCTTGAGCGGGGCGGGCATCGCGCCGGCGTTGAGCACGCCCTTGAGCTCCGCCGCCTCGGCGAAGGTGAACGAGCCGGAGATGACGGCGTGGCCGCCGGTGATCGGCTCCTTGAGGTAGGGGTGCGAGTAGGAGACGCCGTCCAGGACGATCGCCATGTAGCGGCCCGCGCGCGTGTCCGTGGCGGCGTACTTGCCCGTCACCTGCGCGAACTGCTTCGTGCCGACCGCGTCGAAGGAGAGGGTGACGACGGTGCGCGCCATGTCGTCCTGCGTCGTGCCCGCGCTCGAGAGGTGCGCGCCGGTCATCTTGGCCTTGCGCTCGACGTAGAGCGGGCGGTAGATCTGCTGGTCGGTGCCCTGGACGCGGTCCTTCTCCAGGAGGAAGACCTTGGTCGGGCCCGGGTTGCCGAAGCGCCGCAGCGCGCGCGGGTCGGGCGCGGGGACCTTCTCGTCGCGGACGTACCAGTTGCCGGCGCTGCTCACCTTGTAGCCGACCGGCGCCTGGCCCTTCGCGAAGAGGTCGGCGCACTTCTCGTCGTTGTCCGTCGCCACGAGGTAGAACTCGAGGAACGCCGCGGACTTGATCATGCGCTCGGCCTGCTCGCGCTGCTCGGCGGTGGCGCCCGGGATCTCCACGTAGATGCGGCCGTCCTGGCCCTTCGTGATGACGGGCTCCTCCGTGCCGAGCGAATCGATGCGGTTGCGGACGATCTCGACGGCCGTCTCGTTCGCCGAGGCGACCGCCTGGTTCTCCATCACGTCGATGTCGGCCTTCGGGGCGTCGGGATTCTCCTCCTCGAGGCGCGCGCGGAGCTCCTCGCGGTCGAGCTCGAGCGCGAAGCTCGTGCCGCCGTCGAGGTCGAGGCCCAGGCGGATCTTGCCGTGGTGCAGGAGGTTGCCGTCCTCGTCATAGACGTTCGTCGGCGGCGTGCAGAGGTAGATCGAGGCGACGGAGAGGAAAAGGACGATGAGCCATTTCCACCAGAGTTGCGATTTCATGTTCGGTTCGGGTTGTTAGGTTGAAAGGTTTTTCGGTCACACGGTCGGACGGTCACATGGTCGGACGGTCGTTCGGCATTCGGCATTCAGCATTCAGCATTACTTCTTCTCGGGTTCGACCTTGTCCGGAAGCGGCCGCTCGACCGCGCCCTTGGCGACCTCGACGACGACGCCCTTGGAGACCTCGACGAGGAAGGTCGCGTCGCGCACCTCGGAAATCGTGCCGATCATGCCGCCGCAGAAGAGGATCTTCGCGCCGGCGCGCAGGGCGGAGACCTGTTCGCGGCGCTCCTTTTCCTTGCGCTGCTGGGGACGGATCATGAGGAAGTAGAAGATCGCGATGATGAGGATCATCGGCAGGAACGCGCCGAGACCCGCGTTCGGCTGCTGGGGCGGTGCGTCGGTCGTCGCCTGTGCGAGAAGGAGGAGGGTGTTCATGGGAGTTTTTGTCGCCGCTTCGCGGCTTTGAAGTGGCGGCTTCGCCGCCGAAGTCGCCGCTGCGCGGCGGAAGTGGAAGGGGTGGGAGGTTGAACGGTGAGGGAGATGGGGGGGAGAAACGGCGGGAGTCTAGCACAGGTCCCGGGAGTTTTCCAGCGGAAACCGCGCGGGGCGCGGAGACCCCGCCACGCGGACGCGTCCGGCGCCGAGGGGGCGCGGAACGGAGGAAAGGCGTGGTTCGGGGCGGCGTGCGCGCGCTAGGGCGCGCACGCGGGGTGCGCGTGCGCGGCATCCCAGAAGGAGGCGGTCGCCTCGCGGGCCGGGAACTGCGAGCCGGAGCGCGCGCCGGAGACGGCGGCGAGCACCGCGCCGGCCATCGCCGGGGCGGGGGATGAGAGCGGACCGGCCGCGCCGACCGGCGCGGCCCGGAGGACCGCCCGGGGGGCTGCGCGCCCGCTCGCGGAGGGCGGAGGGGCGTCCGGCAGGGAGGCCGAGCCCGCGCCGCCGTCCGGCGCCGACGCGACCGCACGGACCCGCTCGGCGGAGCCGGCGGCCTCCGGCGACGCCTCCGCGCCCGCCAGCCCGATCAGGGCGGCGGCGAAGGCGGCGAAACGGCGGATGTGCAGTCGCATAGGGGCGAAGTGTAGCACACTCCGCCCGCGGAATCCAGCGGTATTTCGATTGAGCCCGGCCTCCCGGCGGTCCCGCGGCGCGGCCACCGGGACGGCGGCCGCGCCGCGCGGACTATTCGTCGACGAGCTCGAGGTCGATGCGCCACTTGAAGAACATCTGGTCGCGGAAGTTGCCGTCGGCCGGCTTCCAGGTGTCGTCCTGCGCGTCGTAGCGCATCGGGACGAGGTTCGTCCAGTCCGCGAGGTCGGTGGCCGCGTAGACGGTCTCGGCCGCATCGATGCCCCCGCGGGGATCGCGCTTGGCCCGGAACTTCACGCATGGATTGCCGTTGGCGTCCGTGACGACATGGAAGAAGGGCTCGCCGGGGAGCGCGGAGAGGCTCGTCGCCTCCGCCGGGATGTCGTAGACGTAGCGGATGCCGACCGGAATGCCCTCCACCATGTCTTCCGGTTTCGGCATGTCTTCCGGTTTCGGTTCGTCGGTGATGCCGACGTCATTCAGCCAGAGTTCATACGCACTGTAGAACGTCCGCAGATACGGATACGTCTCTTCGTCGATCTTCCAGACGTCGTCGAAGTCGAAGGCAGTGAAGGACTCTTTCCGCTGCATCTCCTCGTCGCCGAGCGGCGTGATGCCGTCGTAGTCGTCGGAGCCGCTACTCGTGCCGGCGGCCTTCAGGCCGTTCTCGGTGTCTTCATAGTAGGAACCCGTGACGAGACCGGAACTGACGTCGGCCTTGCCGACGAACGCGCCGCGATAGTGCCCACCATCGCTCGAGACGTAGCTGTAGCACCAGGAGGTGTCGATTCGGGCCGCCTTCGACACGCCGCCCGCGAAGCCGCCGACATTGTCGCCACCATTGCCGCCGTAGCCGTCGCTGCTATCCACTGACGATTGGGCACTCGAGTCCGCGATGAAGCCGCCGCCGTGGTTGCCGACGAAGCCGCCCGTGTACGACTTGCCGGACTCGTTCGCCACGTAACTTTCCACGCAGCAGCGGAGAATGACGGGCGCGTCTGCGGTGTAGCCGACGAAGCCGCCGGCGTTGACGCTGTTTGTATTCCAGACTTCTCCGACGAACCAGCAGCCGTCCACCAGCGACTTGGAGTCGATCTTGCCCGCGAGACCGCCGACGCCGACGTCCTCCAATCCGGAGTCGGCCGGACCGCCGGTGACATAACCCTCCTCCACTTGCACGCCGCTCACGCGGCCGCCGTTGATCTTGCCGAAAAGTCCCGCATACTTGTCCGTGGTGTCGATGTAGAAGTTGCTGATCTTGTGGTTCTGTCCGTAGAACTCGCCTTTGAACGGGGTTCTGGAGTTGCCGATGGGTTCGATGGTCTCGCCGTCGAAGTCGATGTCCGCCGTCAGCACGTATGAACCCGAGAGGTTGTTCGTGACGGCGAGAAGTTCCTCGGGTGTCGAAATCGGAATCATCGCGCCGGACTTGGCGCGCTTCGGCGCGCTCGGCCACCCGTCGGAGCGTGCCTTGATTTTCGCCTGCGTGAGACTGTCGCCCGTGATGGCCGGGTTGCTCCCGCAGAACGGGCGCGGCCCGTTGGCGTAGGCCGAAACCGCGCAGTTGACATTCGTTCCCCTCACGTGGTGGCCGATGAACGACCCGATATCGCCGCCCGTGCCCCACACGGCGCCGGAGCACCAGCAGCGGTCGATCGTCGCGTCGTCGTGTGCGAGCCGCCCGACGAAGCCGCCGTAGTAGCTGGCGGCGGAGCGCACGTCGCCGCGCGCCACGCAGTTGGAGATCACGGCTGGCGCATAGACGTAGCCGATGAAGCCGCCCGCCATGCCGGAACCGCTGACGAAGCCGTCCGCACGGCAGTCGACGATTCGATTGACCGCGCTTCCGCCGGCACAGGCCCCGACCAGGCCTCCGGCGTAGGAGTTGGTCGCCGCAATTTCGACCGCCGCGATGCAGTTGCTGATGACCGTTCCGCCCGTGATGCATCCGACGAGTCCGCCGACGTACTGCTTGCCTGCTACCGTTCCCGAGACGGAGACGCTTTCGATCGTTGCGTTGCTCGCGCAGCCGAAGAGCCCGCGATAGTCGCTGCCCGACAGGCTGTTCGTGCAGAAGAGGTTGCGGATGGCGCGGTCGTTGCCGTGAAACGTGCCGGTGAACGGGGTCGCATTGTTTCCGATAGGCGTCCAGTCCGCGCCGCCAAGGTCGATGTCCGAGCCGAGCGCGTAGGAGCCGGAGAGATTCTCCGCGATCGCCGCGAGCCCCTCGCGGGTGGTGACGAGCGTGGGCTCGGCGGCCGCCGGCGCGGCGGCGAAGGCGGCGAGGAGCGCAAGTAGGAGCTCTTTCATGGCGCAGTATGCTAGCAACTCTTTTGCTCGCCCGCAAGCATGGGCGGAACATCAGCGCTCGGCCGTGATGGCGACGACGGCCGGGACGGCGGCGCTGCGGGCGGAGACGGGCTCGATGGAGAGGATTTTGATGTCGGGGCGGGGGTTCTCCCAGCGGGCGCACTGGACGTTGACGGTGCCGAGGACGGGATTGGAGGATTCCACGGCAAGCTTGGCGTCCGAGGGAATGAAGGAGCCGTGCCAAGGGCCGATCTCGACCTTGGCGCGACAGGCGAAGTCGACGCTTTCGCCGTCCGCATAGCGGATGCGGTAGGTCAGCACCGGCGCGCCCGGCGTCTCGTCCCAGCCGTAGCCGTGGAGGAAGTAGAGCCGCCGCGCCTTGCGGCCGATGGGAATCTCCGGCGCGGCGTCCGGGAAGAAGTCGCGGTTCGTCCCGAAGAGGACGATGGCGGCGCGGCCGCCGCTCGTGGCGGGGTCGGCGATCTCGAACGGGACGCCGGCGAGGACGTGGCGCCCGACCGGCATCGACGCGAAGTCGTTGGAGCCCTGGTCGAACCACCCGCCGCGCCCGTCGCCCGCGACCTCGTCGGCGAAGGCCATGTTCGCGCTGCCGGCGATCGGGATCGGCGTGCAGCGCGCGGCGTCGACGTCGGGCCAGCGGCGCGCGGCGTCGTGCGCCGCGGCCGCCTCCGCCGCGCGCCTCGCGAACTCGGCCAGCTCGGGCGCTTCGCGGGCACGCTCCGCATCGACGATCGCCCGCATGGCGGGCTCGTCGACGCGGATGAAATCGGCGCTGCGCGCCGGTAAATCGCCGCTGCGCGGCGTGAAATCGGCGCTTCGCGCCTGGAAATCGATGATGGGAGGATTGCGCGAGAGGGCGAAGAGGGCGCGCTCCTGCGGCGGGACGGCGACGAAGACGCCGTTGGAGAGCGAGGCGGCGTTCCAGGTCTCGTTCGTCCCGTTGAGGAGAAGCCGCCCGTGGATCGGATCGGAGAGGTAGAACGCGCCGCCATCGGCGATGTTCCAGCAGAGGATGCCTCCTTGGGTGGCGTCCTCGCCGAAGGCGACGAAGAAGAGGAGCTTGAAGTCTGCGCGGTCGACGACCTCGATGTCGCTTCCGCGCGGCGGGCGGCCGGCGTCCTCCAGCACAAGCGTCGCGTCGCGCCGCGCGCCGCTCGCGGCGAGGGCGGCGAGTAGCGGGGCGACCGAGGCATCGGAGTCGGCGTCGAGGCGGACGATCTTCGCGGAAGGGCAGGGGAGGGGATCGCCGCGCTCGTCGGCGAGGAAGGCGTCGTTGTCCGCGATAACGGTCAGGCCGCTCTCGGCAAGGCGGCTCGCGGCCGCCGCGCCTTCGGGCGTGGCGAAGCGGGCGGAGGGCACGACGAGCGCACGGACGCTCGGCGGGAGCCCGGCGGGCAGGTCCTCCTCGAAGACGATCTGCACGGGGTAGTGCGCGCCGAGGACGGCGCCGTGCCAGCGCTGCAGGCGCTCGCGGTAGTCCATCCGGACGTGCCCGAGCATCCGCACCGTCGGGTAGGAGAAGACGACGACCACGCTCGGGGCCTCGTCGCTGCGGGTGCGCGGGGCGTCGAGGATGCGGTCGCGGAAGGGTTCGAGCTCGTCGCGGAAGAGACGGAAGCCGTCGAGTGCCTCGGGCGGCCAGGCGTAGGGATTCAGGAGGTGCGCCGACTTGTAGGACGGCTTCTCGACCATCCGGCGCGCGCCGTCGAGGTCCTTCCACTCCCAGGCGCGCTTGGCCCAGCAGTAGGCGAAGGCGCCGCTGGAGCCGTGGAAGAGCTCGGCCCAGAGAACCGTCGCGAGGTCCTCGCGGCGGCTCGGGACGCGGAGCCCGGACTCGATGCGCTGGCAGTAGAGCTCGTCGTTGACCATCGGCTTGCGGCCGCGCCGCGCGAGGGCGCGGTAGAAGTCCAGGTCGAAGAAGTGGCCGGGCGCCTTGTCGAAGACCACGTCCTCCATCTCGCCGGCCCCGACGATCTCCGCGCCGCTGCGCCCGAACGGGAAGCCGCCCTCGTAGGCGAGCACGTCCAGCGCGTCCGCGACGAGCCGGTAGTCCATGCACGCGTCGCGCTCCTTCTCGATGCTGCTGACGGACGACTGCTCGGTGAAGTAGACGTTCCCGCGGCCGTCGACCGACCGGACGAACTCCGCGTAGTCGCGCAGGATCGCGGCGTAGCGGCGCGCGAGGAACTTGGCGTAGTCCGGCCAGAGGCGCCCGTGGCGGAAGAAGTCCGTCTCGGCCGCGACGGCGCCGAAGTCCGCGTAGTCGGTCCCCCACGCGCGGTTCGCCGCGTCGATCGTGCCGAACGCCGCCTCCATCTCCTTCGCGAACGCGACGGCGTTCGAGGGGCAGCGGCACTGGTAGGACGACTCGTTGAAGAGCTCCCAGAGGAAGACGTTCGCCCCGCCGCGCAGCGCCGAGACGGCGCCGCCCTTCAGGTAGGCGCGGTAGTAGCGGTCGCCGTCGGGCGACTCGGGGCAGAACGGGACGAACTCGTGCCAGTGGGGCGTCCTCTGGTCGATCTCGCGCGCAAGCTCCGGCCGCTGCCGCTTCAGCGCGCCGGCGAAGCCGAAGGCGAAGTCGACGACCATCGGCTGGTCGCCGAAGCGGCGGAAGAACGCCGCCTTCTCCGCCTCCTGTCCGCGCCAGACCCCGGGGACGTCGAGGCCGTAGAGCGCCTGGCCGGGGAGGCTCCACGCGGCCGAGAGCTGCGAGGCGTTGAAGCCGACGCGCTCGAAGACGTCCTTGCCGGGCGGCTCGCGGTAGGCGAAATGGCCGACCCCCTGCGGGTCGGGATTCTCCGGCGGCCAGTCCTTCCGGGTGTCGTTGTAGATCCACGGCCCGACGAAGAAGACCGGCCGCCCGCCGAGCCGGAACGTGCCGTTCGAGATCGCGGGCCGTTCGCGCCCGTCCTCGCCGAACCGGATTTCGCCCGCGTAGCGGTCCGCGAGCCCGTCCGCCGCCGCGTCCGGAATGCAGAATGCGCAATGCGCGATGCACAGGGCGGGGAGGACGGGGAGCGAGGGAAGAACCGGGTGTTTCATTTCACGTCGGGGACGAAGGGACGGCTATTCATGAATCTCCAGACGGAAGAAGGCGGCGGGGGCGTCCGCGGCGGGGCCCTGCGGCCGGAAAAGCGGGCGGCCGAGGGCGTTGGTGCCGGCGTAGACCGGGAGCGCGGCGGACCAGTCGGCGTTGGTGAGCGAAGACGAGGAAAGGAGGCGGACGAGATCGGATGCGAACGGCGAGAGCGGCGCGGCGAACGTTCGCGTGGCGGGGTCGAAACCCTCGATCGACCATGAGGCGGGCGCGGGGGCGTCCGGCGCGAGGCCGAGCGCGGCGTTCACGAACGCCGGCTCGCCGTTGGCGCAGACCGTGCCCTTCGCGAAGCCGGGGCGCTCCTCGAAGGCGATGTGCTTGTCGACCCAGTTGCGGAACGACGGCGCGGGGGCGACGTCGGAGACGGCGTCGACGTCGGTATAGTCGCCGTCGTCGTCCGGATCGAGCGTCGTGATCCGGACGAAGCGAATGAACTTGCGTCCGCGCGCGTCGCGAGGAAGGTCGAAGCCGGAGATGTCGAAGCCCGTCCCGCCGGCCGAGCCGTCGTAGAGACGCGCGTAGTCGGCGAGCGTGCGTCCCTTGAAGTCTGCGCCGGAGAGCGCGGGGTCGACCGGGCGCGTGGCGTCGGACGGCGAGCCCCACCAGAGGTTGCCTTCGAAGAGCGAGGGGTCCGGATCGCCCGGATCGTAGCGGTGGCTCATCGTCGGCGCGAAGTCGTCGGCGTAGGGGCCGCCCGCGAAGGCGAAGAAGTTCGTTCCGTCCGCGCTCACCTCGACAAGCCCGGGCTCCGAGCCGACGCCGTCGGTCCCGAAGACGACCGTGGCGGGGTCCGAGTCGCCGTGGAACGAAGCGTTTCCGCCGAGGTTGTGGAGGGCGTTGCCGAACACGATGAAGTCGAGGCCGAAGGGGTTGCGCGGGTCGTCGGCGACGTCGTGGTCGAACGCGACCGTGATCGAGCCGCGGTCGCCCGTTGGGGACTGGAGCGCGACGAGCCGCCCGGCCCCCCATGCGGGCGAGGCGGGATTCGCGGTCGTGGGCGGAATCGCGCCCCAGCCCGGAACGGACCGCGACGGTCCGCCGAGCGCGTTGGCCGGATCGCCGTAGAATCCGCCGGCGGCGACGTCCGCCGCGACGACGCGCCACGCGTAGGGCGACTCGGCCGCGACGGGTTCGCCGGCGAGCGGATGGGAATCCCAGCCCCATTCGGGGCGCTGGAATTGCAGCACGTGCCAGGAGCCGTTCGTCAACGGCGTGTAGGAAAGGCCGTTTCCGTAGGAGAGCGAGGACGCGTCGAAGACGTTCCCGGCGTTCGCCGTCCACTGCGACCAGTAGCCGGAAAGCCAGCCGCCCTCGACGAGCGCGGCGGCGTCCGACGCCTCCGCGACAACGTTGCCGCCGTTGTAGTCGAAGCGGAACGACGCCGCGTCGTCCGCCCGGTCGTAGCCGAGCGCGTAGAGCGAGAGGCCGTAGGCCGTGCCGGCCAGGAGCGCGTGCAGGCGCGGATCCTCGCGGACCACCGCGGAGAGCAGGTCGGCCGCCGACCGTTCGCCGTTCCAGCGCCAGCCCCACGCGAGCGGCGCGGCGCCCTCGGCGCTCCAGTCGACCACGATCGCCGCTGCGTTCGTTCCCTCGCCGGCCCAGAAGTGGATGTCGTCCATCGTGAACGCGGCCTGGGCCGCGGGGGCCGCGGCCCAGAGGGCGAGCGCCGCGAGCGCGTCTCGGTGGAAAGGTTTCTTCATCTGTCGTTCCGTTGCGGCCGGCGGGTCGGACCCCCGCCTTGGCGAACGCGGCGGATTCTATGCGAACGCGCGAGCCGGCGCAAGCGCGGGCGAGGACGCGCGATTGTTCGGTCGCCCTTGAGCGCGGCGGGCGGTTTGTGCTAGACTCCGCCCCGTCAACCGAACCGACCGACGACCATGAACGAACCCGCCGACAACCGCAACGAACTGGACGCCGCCGCGCGCGCGGAGCTCGCCGCGCTGGGCGACCTCGCCGCCCTCAAGCCCGCGCAGCGCGCGAAGATCGCGCAGCGCGAGATGCCCTCGCAGGACCCGAAGGCCCGCATCCGCAACATGCGCGAGGTCGCGCTCGGCTACACCGAGCCGATGGCGCGCCTCGAGGCGCAGCGCTGCCTTCAGTGCCCCACGAAGCCCTGCACGGCCGGCTGCCCCGTCTCGATCGACATCCCGCGCTTCGTGAAGGCGATCGCCGAGGGCGACGACCGGCGCGCGATCGGCATCGTGAAGGAGGCGAGCCTCCTCCCGAGCGTCTGCGGCCGCGTCTGCCCGCAGGAGCGCCAGTGCATGAAGGGCTGCACGGTCGGCAAGATCAACAAGGACGTGCAGAAGTCCGTCGCGATCGGGCGCCTCGAGCGCTACGTCGCGGACCTCGAGCGCGAGCGCGGCGACGCCGCGCCGCCCGCCGTTGCGCCCGCGACCGGCAGGCGCGTCGCCGTCGTCGGCGCCGGCCCGGCCGCGCTCGCCTTCGCGTGCGACGTCCGCCGCGCGGGCCACGAGGTCACGGTCTTCGAGGCGCTCCACAAGGGCGGCGGCGTGCTCTCCTACGGCATCCCGGAGTTCCGTCTGCCGAAGGCGATCGTCCAGGCCGAGATCGAGAACCTGGAGAAGATGGGCGTCGAGGTGCGGACCGACTTCATCGTCGGCCGCTCGCGCCCGCTCGCGAAGCTCCTCTCCGAGGACGGCTACGACGCCGCGTTCGTCGGGTCCGGCGCGGGGCTCCCGCGCTTCATGGGCATCCCGGGCGAGAACCTGATCGGCGTTTTCTCCGCCAACGAGTACCTCACGCGCTCGAACCTGATGAAGGCGTTCGACGAGGAGCACGCCGACACGCCGTTCTACCACGCGAAGAAGGTGGCGGTCCTCGGCGGCGGCAACGTCGCGATGGACGCCGCGCGCACCGCGCTGCGCCTCGGCGCGGAGAAGGTGATGCTCGTCTACCGGCGCACGGAGGCCGAGATGCCGGCGCGCGTCGAGGAGGTCGCCCACGCGAAGGAGGAGGGCGTCGAGTTCCACCTGCTCTGCAACCCGACGCGCATCCTCGGCGACGAGAACGACGTCGTGACCGGGATGGAGGTGCTGCGCTACGAGCTCGGGGAGCCCGACGCGAGCGGGCGCCGCAGCCCGGTTCCGGTCGCCGGGAGCGAGCACGTCGTCGACGTCGACTGCGTCATCGTGGCGATCGGCAACGCGTCGAACCCGCTCATTCCGCAGACGACGTCCGAGATCGAAGTCGACAGGAAGGGCCACATCGTCGTGGACGCGAACCACGAGACGACGATGCGGAACGTCTTCGCCGGCGGCGACATCGTGCTCGGCGCGGCGACGGTGATCCTCGCGATGGGCGAAGGCCGCGCCGCGGCCCGGGCGTGCAACGCGCGCCTCGCGGGAACGCTCTGAGATCGTGCCAGCGGGGACCGCGGGCGCTACCGCTCGCGGCGGATGCGCGCGCCGAGGGCCTGGAGGTTCGTCTCGATCGCCTCGTAGCCGCGGTCGATGCTCTCCGCGTTGTCGATGACGGTCGTGCCCTTGGCGCAGAGCCCCGCGACGATCATCGCCATGCCGGCGCGGATGTCGGGCGACATCAGGTGCGAGCCGCGCAGCGGGCTGAAGCCCTTCACGACGACGCGGTGCGGGTCGCAGTGCACGATCTGCGCGCCCATGCCGATGAGCCCGTCGACGAAGTAGAGGCGGCTCTCGAACATCTTCTCGAAGAAAAGGATGAGCCCCTCGCTCTGCGTCGCGAGGACGATGAGGACCGAGAGCAGGTCCGACGGGATCGCGGGCCAGATGCCGTCCTCGAGCTTCGGGATCGCGCCGAAGAGGTCGCTCGCGACCCTGAGCCCGCCGACGCCGGCGCCGGGGTAGAAGAGCTTGCCGCCGTCGAGCTGCCAGTGGACGCCGAGCCTGTCGAACGGGCGGCGCAGGACGTCGAAGTCCTCGGAGGAGACCGGGTCGATCGTGACGGAGCCGCCCGTCGCGGCGGCGGCGGCGATGTAGCTGCCGCTCTCGATGTAGTCGGGGCCGACGGCGACGGCGGCGCCGTGCAGCGACGCGACGCCGCGCACGCGGACGCGGTTCGTGCCGATGCCCTCGATGTCGGCGCCCATCGCGGCGAGCATCCGGCAGAGGTCCTGCACGTGCGGCTCGCACGCGACGTTGAAGAACTCCGTCTCGCCCTCGGCGAGCACGGCGGCCATGAGGAGGTTCTCGGATGCGGTGACGGAGGCCTCGTCCAGGAGGAAGTAGGGGCAGCCGCGGAGGCCGTGGGGGGCGTCGAAGACGTAGGGCGCGCCGGGTCGGATCGAGGCGCCGAGCGCCTGGAGGCCGTCGAAGTGCGTGTCGAGGCGCCGGCGGCCGATGACGTCGCCGCCCGGGGGCGGGATCTCGGCGTGCCCGTGGCGCGCGAGGAGCGGGCCCGCGAGGAGGATCGACGTGCGGATCTGCGAGCAGAGGTCCTCGGGGAGGGAGGTGCGCGAGACGGAGCGCGGGTCGATCGTCGCCGTGCGCGCGGGCTCGTCGAGCGAGACGCCGGCGCCGGTGGCGGCGACGAGCTCGAGCATCCGGCGAACGTCGCGGATGAGCGGGAGGTTGGAGATCGTGACGGGGCCGTCCGCGAGCAGCGCGGCGGCGATCATCGGGAGGGCGGCGTTCTTGTTGCCGGGCGTGGCGTGGGTTCCGCTGAGCGGATACCCGCCTTCGATCACGAATCGGGACATGGCGGAAAGGGCAGGGGAGGGGCGATCTGACGCCGCCGAGTCTACCACGCCGGTCCCCGCCGGCGCAAGCGGCTTGCGCGCCGGGGCGGTGCGTGTTACAATCGGCCCCGTTCCGCTCACAACAGCGTTCCTCCGCCCTGGCGCGTCCAGGCCGAGGGAGCTTCCCAGACCACCCGATGAAACGAATTCTCCCACTCCTCGCCCTGCTTGCGCTACCCGCAGCGGGGGCCTTGCCGCACCCTGCCAGCTACGAGTTCGACTACGGCGCCAAGTTCACCGTGTCCGGCTACGCCGCCGGGAAGCCGGCCCTGTCCGGCTTCCCGGTGCTCGTCCGGATCCAGAACGGTTCGCCGTCCGGGTTCTCCTACGACGACCTGCAGTCGAAGTCCACCGGCGCGGACATCGCCTTCGTCGACATGGACGGCAACGGGCTCCCCTTCGAGATCGACACATGGGACCCCTCCGGCGAGTCGCTGATCTGGGTGAAACTCCCCACGATGCAGAACGGCACCGAGTTCGTGATGTGCTGGGGCTCGGACACGGCCGGCAAGACGGTGTGCGGCGACAATCCCTTCGCGGGCTATTACGGAGTCTGGCACATGAACGAGGCCAACGCCAAGGACTCGAGCGCGAACCACCTGGACGGAACGGCAAACGGATCGGTCACGGCCGTCGACGCCAAGCTTGGAAAGGGCGCGAGTTTTTCTTCAAGCGCCAAGATCGAGACCACCGACACGCTCAACTCTGCCTTCTCTTCGGCCATCTCCTTCGAGACTTGGGCTTTCTCCTCCGATGTAAGCGGGAAACAAGCCCTTTTCGGCAAAGAGGCCCTGGCGACGTTCAAGTTCGAGGGCAGCGCCACTTTGTTTACGACTCCCGGGAAAAAGGACTTCAATGGAGTCAATCAACCGGTTTCCGCAAATACATGGTACCACATCGTTCTCACATTCGTTCCGAGCCAATCGGCCAAGGTCTATGTCGATGGGGTCCTGGCGAAAACCCAGGCCGACGACAAAAACGGCTTCAATGATCTCACCAAGTCCTGCCCCGTCGTCTTCGGCAGCAATCAGTGGAATCAATACTACAAAGGCGTCCTTGACGAGTGCCGCCTCCTGACGACGGAGCTTTCCGCCGACTGGATCGCCGCCGACTACGCGACGCAGAGCGACGCCTCCTTCCTGACCGTCGGCGCGGCGGAGGTCTGGCGCGAGAAGCCGGAGCCGGCCGCGGAGCTGTCCGTCGGGTCGGTGCAGATTTCCAACGCCGTCGCGACGGTGTCCGTCTCCCGGCTCGGCGCGGACGCGAACTACGTGGACGTCACGGTGCAGGTTTCGGCGGACTCCGGTTTCTCTCCGACGGCCTGGACGACGACGTACCACGTAACGGGCGAGGACACGCGCAATCTCGCCGTCACCGGGCTCGAACCGTTCACGACCTACTACGCGCGCGCCGTCGCCGCGAACGACAAGGGCAAGTCGGTCACGACGGACGCCGTTTCGTTCAAGACGAGGAAGGCGCCTCGCCCGCAGGGCGACAAGATCGTCGAAGGACTCGAGGACTACGGCGCGCTCACGCTTGTGGACGAAATCGACTGCTCGCTTTCGCTCGACGAGGATCCGGACCACATGTTCCGCGAGTATCCGTCCGGCTGGTCGACGGTGGAGGACATCCTCGACGTCCCCACGCGCGTGATGCACCACAAGAGCGACACGTGCTGCTACGTCTCGTGGCGCGTCGGCAAGGGCAAGGGCATCGTCCCGAACGAGCCCTACGTGCTCGTCGTCGACTACCCGGACGAGGCGCCGCGCTCCGTCACGGTCTTCAACTTCGGCAATGCTACGCGCCACGGCTACCACACGGGCTGGACGGCGGGCGACTCGTGGTCGCCGCCCTACGTCACGCAGTCGATCGAATCGTGGGCGATTCCGTATTCGGGCGAGACGAAGCAGCTCGTCCAGGTCATGGTGCCGTTCGAGAAGTCGAAGCAATACAACGGCAGCGACAGCCGCATCTACATGGACACGGAGGGCTTCGACCTCAACTTCGGCATCATCAAGGCGGGCGAGGCGCCGGACTCGGTCGGTCTCGCCGTCTCGGCGATCCGCCTCTACAAGATCGACAGCTACGACGTGGCGCGCCCGCGGATCCCGTATCCGGTCGAGGGCCTTCCGCGCCGCATCGTCACGAGCCGCGAGGAGATGGGCGACGGCGACGACTTCGCCGGGTTCAAGCACCCGCAGGACTTCTACAAGGGCCGCGCGAAGATGATCCGCCTGCTCGGCATGAACACCTGCTCGAAGGACCTCCTGGAGTTCGGCTACATGCAGAACTTCCGCAGCACCAAGCGCTGGGGCGAGGCGGCGAACTACTGGGACGAGATCGTCGACAACCTCGCTGCCGAGGACGTCGACATCTTTCCGTTCTACGAATACCACGGATCCCGCGGTTCGGCCGGCTGGGGATACGTGGAGTCGAACAAGCCCTGGACGCTCAATTCCGCCAAGAACGAGGACTGGAAGTATCTCTTCTCCAACCAGAGCTACGTCTACAACTGCATGATGGACATGACGAGCGACGAGGCGATCTGGGATCTCGAAAACCTCTACGACACCACGATCAAGCCCTATCTCGGAAAGGCCAACTTCCGGGGCATGTGGATCCGCAACCGCGGCGCGATGCCGATCGGTTTCAGCCAGAGCGCGATCGACCGCTTCAATTCGGCCACCGGCAGCAACGTGACGCGCGGCCAGATCTACAACAACGGCAACTACGGCAACACCGAACTCTACAAAGCCTATCGCACGTGGTGGTACGGCAAGCGATGCAACGTCTTTCGAACGCTCCAGTCCTACATTAAGAACGATCTCGGGGACGACGCAAAGGTCTTCTACTCCAACACGATCGAGGAGCCCGGCGAGTTCTGGGCGAACTGGGGCAACCCGCGCCCGGCGCTCATCAGCAACGAAGAAGGCTACACCTACCAGGGCAAGAACTTCAACGAATACACCGGCAAGAACTGGAGCACCGACGTCGGCGCTGCCGCCCGGAAATACTGGTCCAACGCTCTCAATGCCGACTGCCCGACGTGGGGCAACTACGAGGTGCACCACTCCGCGCCGGCGGACGATCCGCACAACTACACGAACCTGAACCACGTCACGCTCTGCTACCCTTTCAACACCGTGTGGACGGTCGCCGACAAGACCGCGTCCGCCCGCTACCGGAACGCGAGCGGCGATCTGCCGTTCGTCCGGCACTATTCGCTCAACGAGAACGACTTCTACAACGAATCCGGCAGCAGAATCTGCGGCTACTATACCTGCGACTGGGACCACGCCGGCCGCGCCGTGGTGCTCTCCGAACTCTACGCGATGGCCTACGACGACCCGACGATGCTCGCCTACCTCTTCACGGCGAACCTCGTCCGCAACGACTCGACCTACGTCCGCGAGTTCAACCTCAACTACCTGTCTCTTCCGGCTCTTCCCGGTGAAGTCCTCGTCGGCGGCGAATGGCCGGCCACGTTCACCGTCCGCCGCTGGGTCACCGACAAGGGCACCTACTGGGCCGTGATCAACTGCGACTCGAAGCCCTGGAGCGGCCAGGTCGACTTCCAGACCGAGGCGGACCGGATCTGGTACACCGTTTCCGGCGACGCGCTTCCGCTTTCCGACGGAAAGGCGAACCTGGAGCTCGAGCCCTTCCAGATGGTCTGCTTCACGGGCGTCGAGCCCGAGCACGTCCTGGCGCCAACCATCCGCTACGGCTACGCCTCCGGCGTCGAGGCGAGGGCGGCGACGCTCAATGTCAATCTCGCCGACCTCGGCTACGGCGCCACCTCCGCTACCGTAACGTGGTCGCTTTCCGGCGGCGCGGCGGCCGTCCCGTCCGGCGAGTTCCCCGCCTTCTCCACGCACGGCGCGCAGTCGGTCGCCGTCTCCGGCCTTGAAGCCGACACGCTCTACACGGTGATGCTCGTCGCCACGAACAGCAAGGGCGAGTCCGCCGAGACGTCGTTCACGTTCCGCACCGCCATCTGGCCGTTCGCGTTCGAAACGCCCGTCGCCGCCACCGACGCGAACGGAACGACCGCCACGGCGTCGATCCGCCTGACGCGAGCGGACGCATCCGGTTCGCTCTACCTCGTCGTGGACGGCGCCACGAACCTCGTCGAGTCCGCGCCCGTCCCCGGCACGAAGTATTCCGGCTCGTTCCCCGTGAAATTCGGCGCGACCAAGCGCTACCGGTTCTACGTCGTCGACTCTTCCGGGCAGTATCCGACCTGGAGCGAACAGGGCCGCGTCAAGGGCCGCAAGACGATCGGCTGGATCGACATCGAGCTCGACAAGTCCGACTATGCCCAGTGGCCGTTCCCGACCTCGGGTCACGATCCGACCGACGGCGGCACGTGGACGAAGGACGGCGGTTCGGCCAACATCTCCCAATACGCGACGGACGGCGGAAACAAGCGGATCGACCTCGCGACCGAAGAGACCGGAAGCGTCGTCTACCAGGCGGAACACGCCTCGGAGACCGGCAAGAAGGTCCGCATCCAGGGCCGCACGCAGCTCGCTCCCGAATTCGGCGAGCCCGATTCGATTTCGCCCGCTCCGCTCGCCGCGCTCGCGCTCGGCAAGGAAGGGACGGTGCAGACGCTCTACGGCTACGCCGCGTCCGGGTGGGTTCCCTTCGCCGACTACCGCGTGCCGTCCGACGGCTGGATCGACTGGACGGCCGACATCGACTTCGACGCAGGGACCGTGACCTACAGCGCCGGCGATCCACCCGTCGCGCTCGCGGACGGCACCGGCGCGACCGCGCTTGGCCTCGCGAACGCCTCGAAGAAGCAGGTCTCCCGTGTCACCTACGTCGGCAGCGGCGCGATCGACGACTTCCACGGCTTCTACTACTTCGAGACGAACCTCGACCAGCACGTCGAGACGTTCGACGCGGCGATCCGCACCGACGCGACAGGTCTCTCCTTTACGACAACGGGACCCGATCCGGAGGATTTCGTGATCGGCCTCGAAAACGCCACCGACGGCGAATGGTACGCCGCGTTCGGAAGCACAGACCTGAACACGGACAAGAAGGAGTGGCGTTGCGTCTCGTGCGAGCAGGCGCACGGGAACACCGTCGATCTGCCCGCGAACTCGTCAGGAAAAACCGCCCAATTCTTCGTGATCTACGGCGTCACCGAGGAAATCGACCTCGGCACCCGGCTCTCCGATGTCCTGCCGGACGAAGACTGACCAGAACCATTCAACCATTCGACCATCCAACCATGAAACGAATCCTCCTCCCCGTTCTTCTTGCGGCGCTCTTCGCCGATTCCACCGCGTTCGCCTGGGAAGCGTCCAAGGTTTCTTCCGTCGAACACTCCACGTTCTACCGCGACGGCCAGGCAATCAAGGGAAGAACCGGACTGAACGGCGACAGTTATTCGCAAAACCTGTTTAACGGCAATTTCAAGGATTACCAGTATCAAAACACCGCTGGCGCCTACATCGTCGTCGATCTCGACGACACGTTCGCAAACGGATGCTATGTGACCGATGTGTTCCTCGGCCATGCGGGAACTGAGCGGTATTCTCTCTACTATTCCGAGGACGGCTCGACGTGGACGGCCGTTGCGGAAAACCTGATGGCCGGCGGGACGCGGACATTCTCAATCGAAGCGGTCGCGAAAAAGGTCAAATACGTCTGGGTCACGGCAACCACCTGGGTTCAATCTCTGGCCGAAATCGAGGTCTGGGGCGTCGATCCGTCCGAAGTCGAATGCCTCCATCCAAACCGGACAGATTGGGAGCCCGTTCCCGGCACGGCGAACTGCACGGATTACGGCATCGATCAACGGCAGTGCACGAATTGCGGAAAGTTTTTCCACCGCGAATCGCTGAGCGAGTTTCCTCTCGGGCATGAATACGAGACCGTTCTGACCGAACGAGGCACGAGTCTCTCCTTCGGAAAGGGGAGCAACGTCTGTTCCCGGTGCAACGACGCCGTCATCTTCGACGAGCCTCGCGATTTGACGACGCTGGGCGGAGTCTACATGGAGGGTGTTGTACAGTTTACCGCAGCAACGGTTTCCTCCGTTTGCCGTCCGGACTGGGGATGTGGTGGCGCGGACAAGCTTATGGACGGAACTTGGACTGTTGCTTACAACATCGATTGGTTGGCGAACTCGCTGGACCACAGAGACGAATACGCACAATTCGATTTCGCGACCGCAATCGACCTTACGTCCGTCGACATTTCTGTTCTCAACCACGATCAGATTGTCGAGTTCTATTCCGTCGAAGGCGGAGAGGAGATCCTTGTCGGCGACTGGGCCGTGGAAAAGGATGCCACGTCCGGTGCCGCGGCCTACCAGCGAAAAATGGTTGAATTCCGCGGCGTTTCGCTGTCCACGCTCCGCATTCGCATCCAAGACTCAATCGGTTATAGCGGTTGGTGGGGGGGGCCGTGCATGACCATCTGCGAATGCCATCCCTATGGCACCGTGAACGGCGCGGGCAAGTCCGCAGCGGTGCGCACGCGGATCATCATCGACTGAGCGCGAGGCCCAAGGGCCTCGCTACAGGACGCGGCCTCGCGGCAGGCGGGGGTCTCACGGCATTAGCGATTCGTCTTGTCGCGACCCCCTTGCGGGGTCGCGCCCCCTTGCCGGTGTCACAGTCCTTCTGCTATCATCCGCGCCATGTCCGCCCCTGCCGCCACCTCCCATCCGCACCATCGCCGCTTCTCCGGCTATGACTACTCGCGCGGGGCGGCGGTTTTCGCGACCGTCTCCACCGAGCCCCGGCTCGCGCTCTTCGGCGAGGTCCGCGACGGCCGGATGGTTCTTTCCGACTTCGGCGAGATCGCCGAAGCGGCGCTTCTCGAGGCGGCGAAGCATTTCCCGGAAATCGCCCTTCACGCGCATGTGGTCATGCCGGACCACGTCCATGTCCGGTTCCACGTCCCGCCGGGACTGCCCGATCCCGTGCGGACCTTCGGGGCGTTCGTCGGTCGGTTCAAGCAATTCTCCCAATGGCGAATCGGCCAGTCCGGCGGACCGAAGCATATCTGGGAAAAGGGCTACCACGACCATCTCTGCCTTTCGCGGCAGATGATCGACGCCGTCGATCACTACATCGCCAACAATCCGCTCAAGTGGTGGCTCATGCACGGCGACCGTTCGCTTCTCCATGTGCGCGAGCCGCTTGCGGAATCGTGGCTTCCGCCCGACGCCTTCTGGCGCTGCGTCGGCCGATTCGAGATGCGATCGGATCGCAGGCTCGTGGCGTTGCGGATTTCGCGCCGCATTCCCGAGCGCGAGGTTCCGGCGCTCGTGGAAACCTGCGTGAAGGGCGCCATGCGCGGATATTGCTACGTCTCGACCTTCTTCTCGCCGGGCGAGCATGCCGTGTATCGCGCGGTTGCGGAGCGGACCGGCGCCCCGATGATCCACCTCCGCGCCGATGCGATCCCATGGGCCTATCGCCCGACCGGTCTGGAGCCGGAACTCTTCGCCGCCGGGCGCCTGCTTGCCCTCGCCCGGATGGAGGCCACCGATGCGCCCGCCGACCGCGCCACGCTGCTGTGGCTCAACGACAAGGCGCGCGAAATCGCGCTCGGCGCGGGCGGCGCCGCGGTGTATGCGCGATTCGAGAGCGGCAAGGTGGTCTACTGATCGCGAGGCCCAAGGGCCTCGCTACAGGACGCGGCCTTGCGGCAGACGCGGCCTTGCGGCAGGCGCGGCCTCGCTACAGGACGTGGCTTCGCTTCAATCGGACGTCTTGGAGCGACCTCCTCGTGGGGTCGCGATATCCCCCTTTGCGGGACCGCCCTTGCGCGCGGGCGGCGGGCGGGTGTATGATACCAACCCATGAAAAGGATGCTTCCGCTGCTCGTCCTGCTCGCCGTCGCCGCCCGGGCTGACATCGTCCCCGGCCTCGAGGACTTCGGCTCCGTCACGCTCGTCGACTCGATCGACTGCGCGCACGACTCGACCCACCGCTTCCGCGACTATCCCGCGGGGCGCAGCTACGTCTCCAACATCCTCGGCCGCGCGACGCGCGTGATGCACCACGTCTCGAAGGAGGAGAACGGCGGCAAGCGCACCGGCGCCTATGTCTCGTGGCGGGTGGGGGAGGGGAAGGGGCTCGTCCCCAACGACCCGTACCTTCTCGTGGTGGACTACCCGGACGACGCCCCGCGCTCGGTCACGCTCTTCAACTTCGGCATCGCCGCGCGCCACGGCTACCACACCGGCTTCACGGTCGGCGAGTCGATGTCGCCGCAGGTGAGCGTGCCGCAGTGCCTCGAATCGGTCGCGATCCCGTTCTCGCACGGGTGGAAGCAGCTCGTCGAGGTGGTGTTCCCGTTCGAGAAGGCCACGCAATACGACGGCGGCGCGCGCATCGACGTGGCGCGGGACGGCTTCGACGTCGACTTCGTCCTCGTCTCGCAGGACCAGGCGACGGACTCGGTCGGCCTCGCGGTGCAGTCCGTGAAGCTCTACCGCATCGACAGCTACGAGGACGCAAAGCCCGAGATCCACTACCCGGCCGGCGACGTCCCGCGCCGCTACGTCACCAGCCGCGAGGAGATGGGCGACAACGACGGCCTCGCCTCCTACGCTTCGCCCGTGGACTACTACGTGGGCAAGGCCCGCATCATGTCGCTGCTGGGCATGAACTGCTTCTCGCGGGACCTGCTCGAGTTCGGCTACGTGCAGGGCTGGTCCTCCAACCGGCGCTGGGGCTGGAACGCCGACCCCTCCATGTGGGGCAAGACCATCGACGCGATGGCGGCCGAGGGACACGCCCTCTTCCCCATCTACGAATACCACGGCAGCCGCGGCGACGGCAACACCCGCTACGTGAACGGCGGCTCCCTCGGCTACGACGCGGACTACCGCCCGTGGACGCTCGAGTCGGCCGCCTATCCCGACCGCAAGTATCTCTTCTCCAACGCGTCCTGGGTGACGGGCTGCGCGGTCGACCTCACGCTCCCGGAGGCGCTCGCGGACCTGAAGGACCTGATGGACCGGACGATCCTCGCGTTCAAGGACCGCGGCAACTTCGTCGGCGCCTGGATCCGCAACCGCGGCGGCATGCCCGTCGGCTTCTCCGACAGGACGATCGCGCTCTTCAACGCCGAGACGGGCCGCAACGTGACGCGCGCCCAGCTCTGGAACGGCGGATCCTACCAGAACACGGCGCTCTACAAGGCCTACCGCGCCTGGTGGTACGCCAAGCGCCGCGACCAGTTCGCCGCCGTCCAGGCCCACATGGCCGCCGGCGGGCTCCCGGGCGCCAAGCTCTTCTACCACTCCTGCGGGTCCGAGGGCGGCCGGCCGGCGGGGACGGGCGCCGTCGAGAGCAACGACGCGGACACGCTCTACCAGGGGCGCACCTGGCGCCAGATGACCGGCCTTTCCGCGACGACCTCCCTTGCGTCCCATTTCGCGACCTACTGGTCCGACTCGATCGGCAAGGACAGCGGCACGTGGGGGCAATACGAGCAGAACCACGCCGACCCGGCGGACGACTACGCCAACTACGCCTCGGTCGAGAACGTCGGCCTGAGCTTCCCCTTCAACTGCCTCTACACCGTCGCGGGCGACGAGCCCTCGCGCAACTTCCGCAACGCCTCCGGCGACCTCGTCTTCGCGCGTCACTACTCGCTCAACGAGTTCTGCGCCAACGACTACAGCCGCCCCGAGGGCGAGCAGTCGATCGTCGGCTACTACACCACGGACATGGACCACGCCGGCCGCGCCGTGATGATCGCCGAGCTCTACGCGATGGCCGTGAACGACCCGACGATCCTCGGCTACCTCTTCGGCTCCAACCTCGACCGCCTCGACGCGCCCTACGTCCGCGAGTTCAACCTCAACTTCCTTTCGCTCCCCGCCACGGCCTCGACGGTCCTGCTCGGCGGCACCGCATCCGACGCCGTCACGGTCCGCCGCTGGACGACCGCCGCCGGCAGCTACTGGGCCGTGATCAACGTCACGGGCCGCCCCGTCTCCGGCTCCTACGCGCTCGGCGCCTCGCCGGCGCGCGTCTGGCGCACGGTCGACTGGCGCGAGGAGACGGTCTCGGGCGGCAAGGTCTCGCTCTCGCTCCAGCCCTACCAGATGGTCTGCCTCACCGACGTCGAGCCCGCCGGGCTCGTCGCCCCCGTCTTCGGCGAGATCGCCGCCGAGCCGCTCGCCGCCCGCACCGCCACGGTCTCCGCCGCGCTTACCTCGCTGGGCGAGAACGCGACCGGCGCCACCGTCGCCTGGACGCTCTCCGGCGGCCCGGCCGACGCCACGACCGGCGCGCTCGAGTATCCGGCCGCGGGCTCGGAGAGCTTCGCCCTGCGCGGCCTCGCGCCCGAGACCGTCTATTCCGTCGCGCTCGAGGCGACCGCCTCGACCGGCAAGAAGGCCTACGCCTCGTTCTCGTTCACGACGCCGCGCTTCCCCGTCACGCTCGGCGTGCCCTTCGCGGAGACCGACGAGGCCGGCACGACCGCGACCGCGTCGATCCGCGTCGGTCGCGCCGACCGAGCGGCGACGGTCGTGCTCAAGACCGGCTCCGCCGTCGTGCGGACGTGGACCGGCGTCGCCGTCGGACAGGAGTGCGCGGCGAGCTTCCCCGTGGGGCTCGGCGTCACGAAGGCCTACTCGTTCGTCATTTCGCACGAGGACCCCGCCACGGGCGAGCGCTACGAGGACGTGGCGGGGGGCTCCGTCCTCGGCCGCCCCGCCGTCGGATGGCTCGACGTGCAGTTCGACCGCGCCACGGCCGCGAACTGGAAGACCGCCTCCGGCGTCGACGGCGGCTCCTGGACAACCGCCGGCGGCACCAACGACACGGCGCTCGCGACCGACGGCGGCGAGAGCCGGCTCGCGCTCGACACCGGCGCCGACGGCCGCGCGCAGTATGCCGCCGCGACGGCATCGAAAAGCGGGCTCGCCGTCATGGTCCGCGGCCGCGCGCAGCTCGTCTCCGAGCCCGGCGCGCCCGAGGCGCCGGCCGACCCGCCGCTCGCGGGCCTCGCGCTCGGCGACGAGGGCGGCGGCGTGCGGCTCTACGGCTGGACGGCGGACGGCTGGACCGCGCTCGCGGGAGCGGCCGTCGCGGAGAACGAGTGGATCGACTGGAACGCGTCGATCGACTTCTCCGCCTCGCCCGTGACCGTGACCTACGGCATCGGCGGCACCGTCCTCTCCAACGCGACGAGCGGCGCGACCGCGCTCCGCGTGGCGGGGTCCCCGACCTCGCTCCGGGCCGTGCGCTACGTCGGCGACGGCGTGGTGGACGACTTCCGCGGCGTCTACTACGAGCCCGTGACGATCGTCCGGATCCTCGAGCCCGTCTACGCCGAAGGCGGCGCCGGGCCGATCTCCTTCGGCACGAAGAACGGCGCGCGCGTGATGAACCTCGCCGTCTCGACCGAAGGCCAGCCGTCGGACGCTCAATACGCCGCCTTCACCTGCAAGACCCTGAGCGCGGACGACGCCGACTGGACCGCCGCCGCCGCCTCGCGCGCCGCCTCGCGCAGCGAGATCGCCGCCGGAGCCGTCGTCCTCGACCTGCCCGCGACCGGCGAAACGCTCTTCGTGAAACTCGTCGTGAGCGACCGGACGATCGCGAAGGGGACGAAACTTTCGGAGCTGTAAACGCCATGAAAACATCCCTCCTCGCTCTCGTCCTCCTCCTCCCCGCTTCCGCCTTCGCCGCGGACGCGACCATCATCTCCGCCGCCAACCTCTGCACCGAATACAACGCCAATGGAACCGTCAACACCGGCGGCTTCAGCGGAGGCGAGGAGATGCCGAACCTCTTCGACGGCAATTTCTCGTGGGGCTGCCACTTCGGGCGCAGCGGCAACGGCTCGTATTTCGTCCTCGACTTCCGCTCCCTGCTCGCCGGCGGCTACTACATCGACGAAATCAAAATCGGAGAAGTCGGCGGATTCCAGTATTCCGTCTACTACAGCACGGACGGGTCGACATGGACGGGAGTTGACAACGCCGTCGGAGTCGTGATTATCGGGACGTCCTCCTTCAAGCCGGGTGTGGTCGCAACGCATGTCAAGGTTGTGATGGACCAATCGCCCGGATACGGTGCCGGCTTGAGCGAAATCGAGGTGTGGGGAACCGATCCGGCCTCAATGGGGTGCCTGCACCCGTCGTTCACCGAGTGGGAGTCCATCGACGGAACCGCGACCTGCACCGAGCCCGGCGTGGATCGACGGAAGTGCATCGTTTGCGGCGACGTCTTCGAGCGCAGGTCCGAACTCCTGCCCCCTCTCGGCCACGCCTACGTTGAATCGCTCGCCTCCGCGGGGAGCAGTTCGCGATATGGGTCGGGAACCATCTCGTGTGAACGCTGCGATTGGTCTGCCGTCTGCAACCAACCGCTCGACTTGGCCGCTCTGGGCGCAGTCGCAACGCACTTTCTTGTCCAGTTCACGGACGTGACGGTTTCTTCCACTGGGAACATGGACTGGGGTTGCAATCCCAAGAAGCTCGTCGACGGCGACTGGACCTTCCACAAGTATCAAGATTGGCACGCCACGTCCCGCAGCCACGATGAATGGATCCAGTTCGACTTCGGGACGGAAATCGACCTGACGAAAATCGAGTTCGCCTGTTCGGACTACAACCAGACGGTCGAATTCTACAAGGTGGAGGACGGGGCGGAACGTCTGATCGGCCAAGTGGACGTGACTGGCGTGACAAACAACGATGAAAACACGCAACGATCCTCGATTTCTTTCCGAGGGGTCTCGCTTAGGACGCTCCGAGTCCGGATTTCGGATTCAATCGGGCTTGGCGTCAACGGCACGCGTCCCGTCTGCATGGGCGAGCTCCACCCCCACGGCACCGTGAAGGGCGCGGGGCTTCTGGACGTGGTCCGCACGCGCATCCTGCTCTACTAGGCCGGTTTTGCAGCGTCGTGCGATTATGCGAGGGGCAGGGCAGGGGAGGACGGCGCGAAGAGGCGGCGGGCGTTCGCGTCGAGGAGGGCGAAGGCCTGATCCTCGGGGAGCTCGAGCAGATCGGCGACGCAGCGCGCGGTGTGGACGGCGAACGCCGGCTCGCAGGGGCGGCCGCGCAGGGGGACGGGGGCGAGGTAGGGCGAGTCCGTCTCGACGAGGATGCGCTCGCGCGGAAGGAGCGGGACGACGGCGCGGAGGGCGCCGGCGCTGCGGAAGGTGACGATGCCCGACAGCCCGAAGAAGAGCCCGAGCGGCGCGAGCGTGGCGGCGAACTCGGCGGAGCCGACGAAGCAGTGCAGGGCGCCGGCGCGCCCGGCGGCGGCGAGCTCGGGCGAGAGGTTCCCGCGGAGGATCTCGACGGTGTCCTCCTCCGCCTCGCGGCTGTGGATCGAGCACGGGAGGCCGAGCTTCGCGGCGAGGCGCAGCTGCGCGGCGAAGAGGGCGCGCTGGCGGGCGCGCGCGGCCTCGTCCTCCCCGTGCGAGTAGTCGAGGCCGATCTCGCCCACGGCGGCCGCGCCGCCGGAGACGAGCGCCTCCTCGAGCGCGGCGAGGCGCGCGTCGAGCGCGGCGGGGTCGGGGATGGCGTCGGCCGCGTCGCGGTCGAGGCCGAAGGCGGGGAGCGCGAAGCCGGGCGCGAGGGCGGCGGCGGCTCGCGCGCCGGCGTCGGCCTCGTCGGTTCCGCCGACGGCGAGGAGTCCCGAGAGGCCCGCCTCGCGGGCGCGGCCGAGGGCGCCGGCGACGTCGTCGCCCGGCGAGAAGTGGCAGTGCGAGTCGAAGAGCGGCGCCATCGCGCTAGAGCCGGTGCATCATCTGGTGGAACACCGGGCCGAGGAGGATGAGGAACACGGCCGGGAAGATGAAGAGCATGAGCGGGGCGAGGAGCTTCACGGGCGCCTCGTTGGCGAGGCGCTCGGCGCGCTCGAAGCGGCGGGCGCGGACCTGGGCCGACTGGATGCGGAGGATCGAGCCGAGCGAGACGCCGAGCTCGTCGGCCTGCACGAGCGCGGAGACCACCGAGCGCAGGTCGGAAAGGCCGACGCGGGCGGACATCGAGCGCAGGGCGTCGCGGCGCGAGGCGCCGACCTGCGTCTCGTGCACGACCCGCAGCAGCTCCTCCGTGAGCGGATCGACGGCGGGGCGCTCGGTGCAGCGGCGCAGCGCGGCCATGAAGTCGAGCCCGGCCTCGACCGAGAGCGTGAGGAGGTCGAGCACGAACGGCAGCGAGCGGAGGATCGCGGTCTGGCGGCGGCGGATGGCGCGGCGCAGCCAGAGCATCGGCCACGAGTAGAGCAGGACGAGCCCGAGCAGGGCGACGGGAAGGGCGAGGGCGGCGAGGCGCGGCGAGGAGCGGAGCCCGACGTGCGCGAGGAGGCACCAGAAGGGGCCGAGGCAGACGGGCAGGAGGATCTTGAGCGAAAGGAACTCGCTCGCGGCGAGGAGGCCGTCGTAGCCGCCGGAGGCGAGCATCGCGTCGGCGCGGTCGCGAAGGCGCGCGGCGGAGGGGCCGGCGAAGAGCGGGGCGACGTTCGGCGCGAGCGGGAGCAGGAGGCGGAAGACGAGCGGAAGGCGGCGCTCCTGGCGCCGGCCGTCGGCGAGCGTCACGTAGGTGATCTGCCGCGCGACGCCCGAGACATACCAGGCGAAGAGGCCCGCCGCGACGGCCCAGCAGACGACCGAGAGGCGACCGAGGAGCGGCGCGGGCATGGCGGGGGCGCGGAGGACGGCGCGCTAGACGTGGCGCAGCGCGAGCCAGTCCGCCCACTCGACGGCGATGAGGAGCGCGAAGAGCACGAACGCGGCGATGCCGAAGGGAAGGGCCCAGGCCCAGCTGCCCTGCTTCTTCTGGGGCTGCGCGGCGGCGGCCTCCAGCGGATTGCGGTGGCGGCCGGCGATGAAGATGCCCTGCTGCTCGCCGCCCTCCGCGGGGGCGGCCGCGGCGGGAGCGGCCTCTCCCTCCTTGGGCGGCTCGGCGCCGGGCGCGGCGGCGGGCTTGGCGGTGAGGGTGGGCTCCGGCTTCTTGAGTCTGAGGGTCTTGGCCATCGTTTGCTCCTTCGTTGCTTCGTATCCTACCAGACCTCGCGCCCGCGTGCAAGGAAAATCCGCGAAAACGGCGGACGGCGGGGCTACAGCGCCCGGTCGAGGCGCTCCATCGCGCGCTCGACGTTCTCCCGCGAGTTGAAGGCGGTGATGCGGATGTGCCCCGCGCCGGCGCGGCCGAAGCCGACGCCCGGCGTGGTGACGACGTTCGCCTCGCGCAGCAGCCTGTCGAAGAACGCCCACGACTCCATGCCGCAGTCGAACCACACGTAGGGCGAGTTGCGTCCGCCGGTGCAGCGGAAGCCCTTCGCCTCGAGGTGCTCGATCACGATCTTCGCGTTGGCGAGGTAGCCGTCGATCAGCGCCCTGCACTGCGCGCGGCCGTCGGGCGAGCAGGCGGCCTCCGCGGCGCGCTGCACGGGATACGAGACGCCGTTGAACTTCGTGCTCTGGCGGCGCTTCCACAGCGGCTGCAGCGGGACGGCGGCGCCGGAGGCGTCGAACGCGCGGCATTCGTTCGGGACGACGCAGTAGCCGCAGCGCGTGCCGGTGAAGCCGGCGGTCTTGGAGAAGGAGCGGAACTCGACCGCGACCTCCTTCGCGCCGGGGATCTCGTAGATCGAGTGGGGGACGTCCGGGTCTCGGATGAACGCCTCGTAGGCGGCGTCGAAGAGGATGAGCGCGCCGTTCTCCTTCGCCCACGCGACCCACGAGGCGAGCTGCTCGCGCGAGGCGACGGCGCCGGTTGGGTTGTTCGGGAAGCAGAGGTAGACGACGTCGACCGGCTCGGCCGGGAGCGCGGGGACGTAGCCGTTCGCCTCGCTGCCCTCGAGGTAGACGAGGCCGGCGTAGCGGCCGTCCGCGGCCGGGCCGGTGCGGCCGGCCATCACGTTGGAGTCGACGTAGACCGGATAGACCGGGTCGGGGACGGCGACGCGCGCGGCGCCGTCGAGGATCTCCTGGAAGTTGCCGGTGTCGCACTTGGCGCCGTCGGAGACGAAGATCTCGTCGGGCGAGACGTCGCAGCCGCGGGCGCGGAAGTCGCCCTCGGCGATCGCCTCGCGGAGGAACGCGTAGCCGTAGTCGGGGCCGTAGCCGCGGAAGGTCTCGTCCGCGCCCATCTCGCGCGCGGCCCGCTCCATCGCCTCGACGCAGGCGGCGGGAAGGGCGCGCGTGACGTCGCCGATGCCGAGGCGGATCAGGTCCGCCTTCGGATTCTCGGCCTGGTAGGCCTTGACGCGCTGGGCGACCTCGGCGAAGAGGTAGTTGGCCTGGATCTTGGCGTAGTTCGGGTTGACGCGGACCATGGGCGGGCGGGGGCTGTGCGCGGGGCGGTGCTAGATCTTCCAGCCGAAGAGGCCGAGGCCGCGGCAGATCTCGGAGACGAGGACGGCCGCGATGAGGACCGGGGCGACGTATTTCACCATCACGTTGTAGAGCCCGCGGGCGACGAACTTCGGCTCGCCCTTGAGGATCTCGTCCTCGATCGCCTTGGGCTTGATGACCCAGCCGACGAAGACGCAGGTCACGATCGCCACGATCGGCATCAGCACCGAGTTGGTGACGAAGTCGAAGAACGTGAGGAAGTCCATGCCGAACGGCGTCATCTTGCCCCACACGCCGAAGCCGAGCGCGCTGAAGATCGAGAGGAACGCGATCACGAAGAACATGAAGAACGTCGCGTTGCGGCGCTTCATGCCCAGCAGGTCGCACACCGACGCCACGCACGCCTCGTAGAGCGAGATGGCGGAGGTGAGCGCCGCGAAGGCGACGAGCAGGAAGAACACGGCTCCGACGAGCGCGCCCGTGCGCCCGAAGTCCGCGAAGACCTTCGGGAGCGTGATGAACATGAGGCCGGGTCCGGCGTTCATCGCGTCGTGGACCGGCGTGCCGGTCTTCATCGCGAACATGTAGACGACGGGGATGATCATCATGCCGGCGACGATGGCGATGAGCGTGTCGAAGATCTCGATGCGGCGCACCGACTTCTCGATCGAGTCGCCCTTGCGCATGTAGGAGCCGTAGGTGATCATGATGCCCATCGCGAGCGAGAGCGAGTAGAACATCTGGCCCATCGCGCCGAGGACCGTCTTCGCCAGCTGCGCGACGGAGAACGATCCGTTCGCGCCGCGGAGCGCGTCCATGTTCGGGACGAGGTAGTACTTGATGCCCTCGCCGGAGCCCGGCAGGCACATCACGTAGATCGAGATGCCGATCGCCATCACGAACAGGAGGGGCATCAGCACGAGGTTCGACTTCTCGATGCCGTGCTTCACGCCGAGCGCGATGACGAGCGCGCAGACGAGGATGAAGACGAGGCCGTAGCCGAACGGCGCGAAGGGCGCCGAGATGAAGCCGCCGAAGAACCCGCCGGCGTCGGCGAACGGGTTGGCGGACGGGTTGGCCAGCATCTTCGCGTAGGTCCAGAAGTACTTGAGGACCCAGCCGCCGATGACGCAGTAGTAGGGGACGATGACGACGGGGATGATCGTCGCCAGGAGGCCGAGCGGCCCGAAGCCCCTGTGGAGCTTCGAGTATGCGGTGAGCTGGCTCTGCTGCGTCATGCGGCCGATCGCGATCTCGGTCACCATCAGGGTGAAGCCGAGCGTGACGACGAGGACCAGGTAGACGGCGATGAACGTGCCGCCGCCGTATTGCGCGGCGAGATAGGGGAAGCGCCAGAGGTTGCCCAGGCCGATCGCCGAGGCGGCGGCGGCGAGGACGAAGGCCAGCTGGCCGGACCAGGAGGCGCGCTTGGGGACGGGAACGACGGGGGATGAGGGAGGGGTGTTCATGGGGGGGAAGTGTAGGACGAACGGACGTTTCTGGCAAGGGCAAAAAGCGCGGACGCCCGGACCGCGAGGCCCGGGCGTCCGGAAGAGTGGCACCCCCACGGGGAATCGAACCCCGATTACCAGGATGAGAACCTGGCGTCCTAACCATTAGACGATAGGGGCGTGGTGACGCGCAACGGGGCGGGATGCTACCAGAAGCGGGGGAGGCGAGTCAAGCGCAAATTTTTCGCGCGCGTGCGCGGGCGTGCGAACCGCCTTCGATCGCTTTGACGCGACGGCGGGCGGAATGGTAGAATCCCGCGCAGACGCCGCCACGAATAGCCCGGGCGGGGTCGCGACATGAAAAAGAAGACACTCCGAATCGGACTCATCGGCTGCGGCGGCATGGGCCGCTGGTTCCACGTCCACCGCTACTACGCGCACGAGCCGCGCGTCGAGGTCGTCGCCGCGTGCGACCTCCTCCCCGAGCGCACGCAGGCGATCGTCGACGAATACTTCCCGAAGGCGAAGCAGTACGCCGACTACCGCGAGCTGCTGCGGGACCCGTCGATCGACGCGGTCGACATCTGCACGCCGAACGACCTGCACAGCGAGATCGCCATCGCCGCGTGCAGGGCCGGCAAGCACGTCTTCTGCGAGAAGCCCGACGCGATCGACGCGAGGAAGGCCGCCGCGATGCGCGACGCCGCCGCGAAGGCCGGGAAGGTCCTCATGGTGATGCGCAACAACCGCTTCACCGACGCGGCGAAGTATCTCAAGCGGTTCGTCGAGGACGGCCGCGCGGGCGAGATCTACGCCGGGCGCTGCGGCTGGCAGCGCCGCCGCGGCATCCCCGGAAAGGGCGGCTGGTTCACGACGAAGGCGCGCTCGGGCGGCGGCCCGCTCATCGACCTCGGCGTCCACATGATCGACCTGGCGGTCTGGCTCATGGGCAGCCCGCGCCCCGTGGCGGTGTCCGGCCAGACATTCTGCAAGTTCGCCGGAGCGGACGACGTCTCCGACTCCGAGCACTCGTCGTTCGGGGACTCCGTGAAGGGCGGCACGTTCGACGTCGAGGACCTCGCGATGGGCTTCATCCGGTTCGACAACGGCGCCGTGCTGCAGATCGAGTTCTCGTGGGCGAGCAACATCGCGCGCGAGCGGCGGTTCGTCGAGCTCATGGGCACGAAGGCCGGCTTCGAGATCGAGGACGCGAAGATGCGGATCTTCGCGGAGGAGAACGGCGAGCTGCTCGACATCGTGCCGCCCGGCGAGCAGCGCGACGACGGCCACCAGCGCAACCTGAGGAACTTCGTGGACGTCCTCCTCGACGGCGCCGAGCCCTGCTACAAGCCGCAGCAGGGCGTCGACATGATCGCCATCCTCGAGGGCTTCTACAAGTCCGCGCGGCTCGGGCGCGAGGTCCGGCTCTAGCGCCCGCACGACGCGCGGATGGAACCTTCCTCCGAAACCGTCTCCGTCCGGCCGCTGTTCCGGTTCCTGCGGCCCTACCGGCACTGGATCGCGCTCGCCCCCGCCGCGATGGGGATCGAGGCGGCGATGGACCTGGCGCAGCCCGCGTTCATGAAGCGCATCGTCGACGAGGGCGTGAGCGCGGGGCGGCTCGACGTCATCCGCGACGCCGGCTGGACGATGCTGCTGCTCGCGCTCGTCGGCTCGCTCGGGGGGCTGCTCTGCACCTTCGTCTCGACGCGCGCCGCGACAGGCGTCGGCAACGACCTGCGCAAGGCGCTCTTCTCGCGCGTGCAGCGCCTCTCGTTCGCGCAGACCGACCGCTTCACCGCCGGCTCGCTCGCGACGCGGCTCACGAACGACGTCACGACCGTCCAGTTCACCGTCGTCGCCGCGACGCGCATGATGCTGCGCGCGCCGTTCCTGCTCTTCGGCTCGATCGCGCTGGTGCTCCTCACGGACTGGCGCCTCTCGCTGCCGCTCGTCCTGTCGGCGCCCGTGCTGGCGTGGATCGTCGTGCGCTTCATGTCGCGGATGGTCCCGCTCTTCCGCGAGCGGCAGCGGCGGACCGACGCGCTCGCCTCGTCGATGCAGGAGACGCTCGAGGGCGTCCGCGTCGTGAAGGCCTTCGCGCAGGAGGGGCGCGTGCAGGACCGCTTCGACGCGCTCAACGAGGGGCTCGCGGAGACGGGCCTCTCGACGGGCTTCCTCGGCGCGCGGCTCGGGCCGTCCCTCCAGATCGCGCAGCAGGCGACGCTCGTCGCGATCGTCTTCCTCGCCGCTCGCGAGTCGAGCGCGGGCCTGCTGAAGGCCGGCGAGATCCTCGCGATCGTGAACTGGAGCTCGCAGGTGATGGGCGCGCTCGTGATGCTCTCGTTCCACGTCATGCACTTCTCGCGCGCGGCGATCAGCGCGCGGCGCGTCGCGGAGGTGCTCGCGACGGAGCCGGACCTCGCCGACGGCCCTTGCGCGGAGCCGCCCGCGGACGGCTCGGTCGAGTGGCGCGGCGTCTCCTTCTCGTATCCGGGCGCGGCGGGCGACCCCGTGCTGCGCGGCGTCTCGCTGCGCGTCGAGCCGGGCGAGCACGTCGCGTTCGTCGGCTCGACGGGCGCCGGCAAGTCGACGCTGCTGCACCTCGTGCCGCGCTTCCGCGACGCGACCGGCGGCGCGGTGCTCGTCGGCGGCCGCGACGTGCGCGACTACCGCCTCGACGCGCTGCGCGGCGCGATCGGCGTCGTGCTGCAGGCGCCGCGGCTCTTCTCGGGGACGGTCGCCGAGAACCTGCGCTGGGGCGCGCCGGAGGCGACCGACGAGGAGGTCGAGGCCGCGGCGCGCGTCGCGCAGGCGGACGGTTTCGTGCGCGCGATGCCCGAGGGCTACGCGACGCGGATCGCGCAGGGCGGCACGACGCTCTCCGGCGGGCAGCGGCAGCGGCTCTGCATCGCGCGCGCGCTGCTGCGGCGGCCGAGGATCCTGATCCTCGACGACGCGACGAGCGCCGTGGACCCCGCCACGGAGCGGGCGCTGCGCGCGGCGCTCCGCGAGCGGCTGGGCGGCACGACCGTCCTCACGGTCGCGCAGCGCGCGGACTCGATCCGCGACGCGGACCGCATCGTCGTGCTGGAGGGCGGCGGCGTCGCGGGCGTCGGCACGCACGCGGAGCTGCTGCGCACGTGCGCGACCTACCGCGAGATCGTCGAGTCGCAGCGCACCGCCGGGACGGCGCTCGACGAGACGGGCGCCTAGTCCTTGCGGACGAAGACCATCGCGCCCTTCGGGATGGTGCGCTCGGTGATCTCGTCGCCCGGGCGGAGCGTCCGGCGCGCGGGATCCCAGTAGTAGGTGTCGCCGCGGTTCCACGCGACGCCGCAGAGCGAGAAGACGGGGCGCTTCGGCGAGACCGGGCCGACGGCCTTGTAGCCGACGAGCATCCGCGTCCCGGAGGGGAGGGCGTCGATCTCCGAGAGCGCCATCGTGGCGCCGGGGCGGTAGTTCTTCCCAACGGGGAAGTAGAAGGTGGACTGCGCGGCGACGGCGTCGCCGGCGAGCCCCGCGGCGGTGCCGTCGACGCCGATCGTGAGCAGGCCCTCGTTGCCGTTCTCCGGCGCGGTGCCGCCGTTGTCCACCTCGACGATCGTCCCCGCGGGCATGGCCTTCCATTCCTTCGACGAGATCTCGGCGCCCGTCTTGCGCCGGCCGTTCGGGAACGTGTAGACGGTCGAGGCGTCGTCGTAGCGGTCGCGCGCGATGTCCCATGCCGAGCGGCCGGGGCCGATGACGTTCGACTCCGGCGCGGGCTTCGCGGCGGTCCGGGCGGGGGCGGCCGGCGGCGGATTCGCGGGGGGCGCGGGCGGATCGGCGGGGGCGCCGCCGGCGGGTGGCCTCGCGGGCGCGCCGGGCTTCGGGGCGGGGGCCGCGGCGATCGTCGCGGACTTGGCGTAGAGGATGCGGGCGAGCTCCGGATCCGCGTTGCGGAGGCGGCCCGCCCGCACGTCGGGGTCGAACGTCGGGCCGGGCTGGAGCCCGAGCTTCGCGCGCGCGGCGGGGGCCGCGAGCCGCATCCCGCAGCGCTTGCGGCCGCGGTGGCGGTACTTGTGCCAGTGGTTCGCGTTGCCGTAGGCGACCATCGAGTGCGTGAGCACGCGCGCGTCGGGGACCTTGTAGGTCGCCTTGAGCTCGGCGAGGAGCCGCTTCAGCGTCGCGTACTGGGCGGCGGTGATGTCCTTGTCGTGGCGGCCGACGATCTCGATGCCGATCGAGCAGCCGTCGAGGTCCGTCCTCCCGTCCCACATCGAGAGCCCCGCGTGGTAGGCGATGCGGCCCTTGTCGACGATCGCGTAGACGGCGCCGCCCTCGTCCACGACGTAGTGGCACTCGCCGTTGGCGGAGAGCTTCTCGAGCGAGCCCTTCGCGGCGCCCTCGGTCGTGTGCAGGACGATGAAGAGGGTCGACTTGCGCAGCTTGCGCTGCGGGTTGCGGGGCGAGCGATACTTCGACGAGACGGAGAGCCCGCCGACGGTTCGGACGGCCGGCGCGGGCTTCGGCCCCCGCGCGGGCTTCTTCGCGGGGGCCTTCGCCTCCGCGCGCGCCGCGGCGCACGCGACGAGCAGCGCGCACGCCGCGCGGAGGAGGCGGCGGGGGACCTTGCGATGCGCGTGGGTGCTCATGGACGAGGGTGGACGTTCGCGCGCTAGCATACCACAGCGGGCCTCGCCCGGCAAGGGAATCCGGCTTGCGGCGGCGGGAGGGGCGTGGTAGACTCGGGCGCATGGCACGTGCCCACCTAGTCGCGATCTGCGCCGGAGCCCTCCTTCTGGCGGGCTGCGCGCTGCCGCCCGAGGGCGCGCCGCGCTCGCTCGCCGCGACCGCGGACGCCTTCGGCTACGAACGCGCGGGCCTGGGGGCGCCGCCGCCCGCCGCGTCCCGTCCCGCGCCGCCCTCCCGCGGCGCGGCGGGGTCCGCACCCCGCCACGCCGCCGTCCCGGCGGCGCCGGCGCAGGCGCGGATCGTCGCCGCGGGCGCGCCGAAGCCGAACGCCTTCCACGCGCCGGCGGTCGCGGTGGGCGTGACGCGCTCCGGCGGCTACGTCGTCGGCGGGCGGACGCTCTCCGCGGCGCAGCTCGCCTCCGTGTTCCAGGACGCGAAGAGCAGGGACCCCGCCACGGTGGCGATCATCCGGCCGGCGCCGGGCGCGCCGCAGTGGGCCGTGCAGCGGGCGGCCGACCTGGGCAACGCGGCCGGTCTGCACTGCCTGCCGTTCCCGGCGCGGTAGCGCCTGCGTCCGCGCTAGGCGGGGGAGGGCAGGGGGCCGAGGCGGTCCTCGACGGCGCGCCGGACGGCGGCGGAGACGTCGTCGAGGGACGCGGTGGCGTCGATCACCGCGAAGCGCCCCGGCTCGCGGCGCGCGAGCTCGAGGTAGCCCTCGCGGAGGCGGCGGTGGAACTCGAGCGGCGCGCTCTCGATGCGGTCCTTCCCGCCCGAGCGGGCGAGCGCGCGGCCGAGGCCCTCCTCGGCGGGGAGGTCCAGCAGGAGCGTGAGGGCGGGGCGGACCTCGCCCGTCGCGAAGTCGTTCATGCTGCGCAGCGTCTCGACGTCGAAGCCGCGGCCGTAGCCCTGGTAGGCGAGGGTGGAGTCGGTGAAGCGGTCGAGCACGATCCATTCGCCGCGCGCGAGCGCGGGGCCGAGGACGTTGCGGCAGAGCTGGGCGCGCGAGGCGCAGAACAGGAGCGCCTCCGCCGCGTCGCAGAGCGGTTCCTTCGCCAGGTCGTTCTGCAGCAGGTTGCGGATGATCTCGCCGGTGGGCGTGCCGCCGGGCTCGCGCGTCGTGAGGACGGGAATGCCGCGCGCGCGCAGCTCCTCGGCGAGACGCCGGGCGTGGGTGGACTTTCCGCCCCCTTCGGGGCCTTCGAACGTGATGAGCTTGCCGGTCATGGCGTGGCGGGGTGGGGGAGTGCGGCGGGAACGGGACAAGTCTACCACACGCCCCGCGCCCGGGCAAGTTTCGGCTTGAAATCCGCGCGCGCAAGCCGTAGACTCTTGCGCCGTCACGCAAACCCCACGGGTGCAACCATGCTCGACCTCAAGAAGATCCGCGAAACCCCCGACGCCGTCAAGGAGGGCCTCGTCGCCCGCGGCGCCGATCCCGCCGCCGTCGACGAGATCCTCGCCCTCGACGCCGTCCGCCGCGAGAAGACCGCCGCCGTCCAGGCGCTCCAGAACGAGCGCAACGCAACGTCAAAGAAGATCGGCGCCGCGAAGAAGGCCGGCGAGGACACGTCCGCCATCCAGGCCGAGATGCGCGCCCTCGGCGACCGCATCGCCGCGCTCGACAAGGAGGCGTCCGAGGTCGACGAGAAGCAGCGCGCGATCCTGCTCGCGCTCCCGAACCTCCCCGCGCCCGGCGTCGTCCCCGGCGGCAAGGAGGCCAACCAGGTCGTCTCCGTCTGGGGCGAGAAGCCCGTCTTCGAGGGCTTCGAGCCGAAGGACCACGTCGAGCTCTGCACGACGCTCGGGCTCATCGACTACGACCGCGGCGTCCGCATGGGCGGCAACGGCTTCTGGCTCTACCGCGACATGGGCGCGCGGCTCGAGTGGGCGCTTCTCAACTACTTCGTCCAGGAGCACCTCAAGGACGGCTTCGAGTTCATCCTCCCGCCGCACCTGCTGACCTACGAGTGCGGGCTCACCGCCGGGCAGTTCCCGAAGTTCGAGGAGGACGTCTTCCGCCTCAAGGAGGAGGGCTTCCAGTTCCTCCTGCCGACGGCGGAGACGGCGCTCGTGAACCTCCACCGCGGCGAGATCCTCGAGGAGAAGGACCTGCCGCTCAAGATGTTCGCCTACACGCCGTGCTACCGGCGCGAGGCGGGCTCCTACCGCAAGGAGGAGCGCGGGATGATCCGCGGCCACCAGTTCGACAAGGTCGAGATGTTCGCCTACACGCTGCCGGAGCAGTCGGAGGACGTGCTCAAGCTCCTCATCCGCAAGGCGTGCGCGCTCGTCGAGGGGCTGGGGCTGCACTACCGGCTCTCGAAGCTCGCGGCGGGCGACTGCTCCGCGTCGATGGCGACGACCTACGACGTGGAGCTGTGGATCCCGTCGATGGGCGTCTACAAGGAGTGCTCGTCCGTCTCCAACGCGATGGACTACCAGGCGCGCCGCGGCAACATGAAGTTCCGTCGCGCGGCGACGAAGAAGACCGAGTTCCTGCACACGCTCAACGGCTCGGGCCTCGCGACCTCGCGCCTGCTGCCGGCGATCGTCGAGCAGTTCCAGCGCGCGGACGGCTCCGTCGCCATCCCGGAGGTCCTCCGCCCGTTCCTCGGCGGCGCCTCGGTCATCGAGCCGCCGGCGAAGTAGCTAGTCGTCGATCGACTTCCAGTCGTACTGCTGCTTGACGTATTCGACGAAGGAGGCGTCGTCGCACATCGACTTGCCGGGCGAGTCGGAGAGCTTCACGACGGGGAAGCCGTTCGACTCGGTGAGCTTCATCACGATCGAGAGCGGCTCGACGCCCATGTCGTTGGTGAGGTGCGTTCCGATGCCGAAGGTGACCTTGATGCGGTCGTGGAAGCGCCGCGCGATGGCGAGCGCGCGCCGCGTGTCGAGGCTGTCGCTCCAGCACGCGGTCTTGGTGCGCGGGTCGATGCGAAGTTTCCGGTAGTGGTCGATCAGCATCTCGCCCCACGTGAAGGGGTCGCCCGAGTCGTGGCGGCAGCCGTCGAACAGCTTGGCGAAGTAGAGGTCGAAGTCGCGCAGGAACGCGCGGAAGCCGAAGATGTCCGAGAGCCCGATGCCGAGCTCGCCGCGGTATTCGTGCGCCCACATGTCGAGCGTGCGGCGCTGCACCTCGGAGACGCGGACGTCGGTGCCCATCACGCCCATGAAGAGCTCGTGCGCGAAGGTGCCGATCGGCGAGACGCCGAACTTCTTGGCGAGGAAGACGTTCGACGTGCCGGAGAAGATGCGCCGGCCGCGGTCGGCGAACTCGCGCACGACCTCCTCCTGCCAGGCGCCGGAATAGCGGCGGCGCAGGCCGAAGTCGGCGACCTTGAAGCCCCAGTCCGCGTGGCGGTCGAACGCGTCGATCTTGCGGCGCAGGCGCCGGCGGCCCTCGGCGAGGCTCTTCACGCGGCCGCGCATGTAGAGCTCCTGGACGATCGCGAGGACGGGGATCTCGAACCAGATCACGTCGCGCCACGGGCCCTCGGCCCAGATCGCGACGCCGCCCCGCTTCGTCGGATCGGCCTCGACGTGGACCTGCTCGCGGTAGAGCCAGAGGCGCTTGAGGTAGTCGCAGAAGTCGGGCGCGAGGAAGCGGATGCCGCGCAGGTAGGCGATCTCCTCGTCCGCGAAGCGCAGCGTGCAGAGGTGGTCGAGCTGCTCGTCGATGGCGGGGATCAGCGGGCGCAGGTCGACGCCGGGCGTGCGCAGGCGGAACTCGGCGCGGACGTTGACGGTGGGAAGCTGGTGCAGCACGAGCTGCCCCATCGTGAACTTGTAGAAGTCCTGCTCGAGCAGGGACGTGATGATCGGGTCGTTCATGGCCGTCCATTCTCGCACATCCCCCGCGCCGTTTCAAGCGCGGGAGGGCGGCGGCCGGCCGGGGCCCGCGTCGCGCGCGGGTCAGCGGGCGCGGAAGATCACGAGCTTCTGCACCGCGTAGGAGAGCAGGAAGAGCAGAAGGTCGACGGAGACCTTCACCAGGGTCACGTTCCGGTTCGTGTCGAGCCCCTCGGGAAGGAGGGCGACGCCGAGCTTCGTCCCGAGGTAGGCCAGCGCCCACACCGCGAGGACGAGCGCGAGGTAGCGGCGGAAGGAGCGCCCCTCGAACGCGCCGCCGCCGGCGCCGGCGGCGCGGAAGACGAGGTGGCGGTTGCAGAGGTAGTTGAAGACGCAGGAGACGGCCCGCGCGCCGGCGATCGAGAGGAAGAGGCGCGCCGGGAGCCCCTCCAGCGCGGCGCGCAGGAGGCAGAAGAGCCCGACGTCCACGCCGAAGGAGAGCACCGAGGCGAGGACGAAGAGCGGAAAGGGCCGGCGGGCCGGGGCGTTCACGGGGCGGGCGCGGCGAGAAGGGCGCCGAGGCCGGGGACGCGGGCGGGCGGGGAGACGTCGAGCCGGGGCGCGCCGCCGTCGGCGGGGACGGCGAGCTCGCGGAAGCCGACGAGCGCGTCGCCCGGCGCGTCGTCCGGGACCGCGACGCGGAGCATGGCGAGGAAGCCGTCGTCGAGGAAGAGCAGGAGCGAGCCGTCGGTCGCCTCGATCGTCCCGCCCTCCGGGAGCTCCGCGGGCTCCGCCGCGGCGAGCGCGGAGGCGAGGGCGGGGATCGCGCCGGCCGGGAGGTCGCGGGGTGCGCCGCCGGCGGCGGGGACGAGCTGCGCGCGCTTCGCGGGGAGCGACGCGAGGTGGCGGAGGGAGGCGGCGGTGTCCGCGAGCATCGATTCGTCGAAGCCGTGGTCGCCGGCGCGGCGGGCGAGGAGGGGGACGCTGAGGCGCCCGGCGTCCGCGCGGTCGAGCAGCGCGCCGAGGCCCGTGACGAGGGCGGGCGGCCAGTCGCGGAACGCGGGGGGCTCCGCGCCGCCGGCGCCGGGCGCGGCGGGTTCGCGGAGGGAGACGTAGAGCTCGTCCGCGCCGGGCGCGCGCACCGCGCGGAGGAGGGCGCGGACGTGGTTCGTGAGAACCAGGGAGAACTCGTATCCGCGGGCGGCGTCCTTCGGCGGGGTTCCGGGCTCGGCCTCGGCGAGGCGCGCGAGGAAGAGCGGGACGGCGTCCGGCGGGCAGAGCTGGAAGCCGGCGGCGCCCGAGGCGGCGTCGGCCCGGACGCCGAGCTGGAGCGCGGGGGCGGCGGCGAGGCCGCGGAGGACGGCGGCGCCCTGGGCGCGCGAGCGGGCGGCGCGGACGTTGAGGACGTGGAGTGCGACGGCGGCGGCGATCAGCAGCGCGCCGAGGACGCGGACGAGCGGGAGGCGTTTCATGGGCGGCGTATTCTAGCGGGCCCGCCCTGCGAACGCAAGCCGCTCAGCGCGCGGGCCCGAGGCGGCTCGCGAGGCTCTCGCGGCGGTCGCGCGTCTCGGCGGCGAAGGGGCCGTTGTAGAGGCGGACGGCGCGCGCGGCGGCGGCGGGGTCGCCCGCGGCGGCGAGCGGCGCGGCATCGGCCTCGACGGCGGAGAGGACGAGCGCCTCGTGCAGCGCCTGGGCGCCGGCGAGCTGGGCGCGGACCTTCCCCGCGCGTGCCGCCAGGTCGGCGTGGTCGTCCGCGAAGCCGGGCGCGGAGCAGAGCCCGTCGAGCCATGCGAGCGCGGCGGCGGAGTCGGCGCGCTGGACGGGCGGGATCGCGACGAGGGCGTCGAGGCCGCGCCGAACGGTCTCGGCGTAGCGGCGCGCCATCTCGTGCCTCCCCGAGACGGCGGCGGAGGAGGCGAGGCAGAGCGCCGCGGCGAGGACGGCCGCGGCGACCGCCGCGGCGGACGGGCGCCAGGTGGAACGGCGGACGAGCGCGAGGCCGCCGCGCGCGGCGGTGGCGCCGGCGGAGACGACGGCCGCGGCGGCCGCCGAGCCGGAGGTTCCCGCGGCGCGGGAGATCGCGCGGATGCGCTGGGTCATCGGCGACTCGCCGTCGGGTCCCGAGCCCGGGACGGAGCGGACGACGAGCGGCCCGCGCGGGGCCTTCGCGAGCGCCTTCTCGCGGGCGGCCTCGAGCGCCTCCGAGGGGGCGAGCGTGGACGCGGCGCCGTCGGGGATCGGGCCCTCGGGGACGGGGCGGCCCTCCTCGAGGTGGTCGATCGCGCGCAGGACGGCGTCCCAGCCGGAGAAGCGGTTCCCGGGATCCTTGGCCAGGAGGCGCTCGACGAACTCGCAGAAGAAGGGCGGGAGCGACGCGTCGATGTCGAAGAGGCTCTTGTCCTGGAGATTGACCTGCGCGTCCATCACCTCGGCGGTCGGGATGTCGGCGAACAGGCGGCGGCCGGACACCATGTGGTAGATCGTGGCGCCGAGCGCATACATGTCCGCCTGGGGGCCGAGGTCGGGCTCGCCGGTCGCCTGCTCGGGGGGCATGTAGGCGGGCGTGCCGAAGACGTAGCCGCCGCCCGCCTCCGGATCGTCGCGCCGGGCCTGGAGCGACGCGCGCGAGCGGGAGAGGCCGAAGTCCATGACCTTGATCGCGCCGGTCGCGTCGACCATCACGTTCTCGGGCTTGACGTCGAGATGGACGAGGTTCTGGCGGTCCCAGGCGTAGCGGAGCGCCTCCGCGACGCCGCGAGCGACGAAGAGCGACTCCTCGACGGAGAGCCGCCCGGCGCGGCGGATCCAGGAGCCGACGGTCTCGCCCTCGACCAGCTCCATGACGAAGCAGAACCGGCCGTCGCGGTAGAAGGCGTCGTAGACCTGGATGATGCCGGGGTGCGACATGCGCGCGGCGGCGCGCGCCTCGGACTGGAAGCGGTCGATGTCCTCGTCGTCCCGGCACTGCTCGGGGTCGAGGACCTTGATCGCGACCGGGCGGTCGAGCGCGACCTGGCGCGCGCGCCAGACGGTCGCCATGCCTCCGCGGCCGATGAGCGCGAAGTCGTCGAAGCCCTCGAAGGAAGGCGGCTGGATGGAAACGTCGGGCATGGGGCGGGGTAGGGGGCTCCGGGGGAGGCGCGTGGAATCGGCGCCATTCTACCATTCCCGCCCGCGCCGTGTCCAGCGCCCCGGCGCGCGCGCGAAAGCGGTGGATTTTGCCGGGGGCTTCTGCTAGACTCGCCCCCCGTCGCCGCCGCTCCCGCCGGAGCCGGCGGAAACCCCTCCGCGAAAACCATGCCCTCCCCGAAGAAAGTCCGCGTCGCCGTGATCGGCTGCGGCGTCATCAGCGAGCTCCACCTTCGCTGCTTCGCGCACAATCCCCATGCGGAGGTCGCCGCCGTCTGCGACCTCGTGCCCGAGCGCGCCCAGCGCGCCGCGCGCGAGCGCGCGCCGGGCGCGCGCTGGACGACGAGGGCCGCGGAGATCTTCGCCGATCCGTCGATCGACGCCGTCTCGATCTGCACCGACCACGCGTCGCACTGCCGTCTCGCCTGCGCCGCCCTCGCGGCCGGAAAGCACGTGCTCTGCGAGAAGAGCCTCGCCCGCACCGCCGCGGACCTGCGGCGCATGCTCGCCGCCGCGAAGGCGCATCCGGACCGGGTGGCGGCGGGCGTCTTCCAGCATCGCTTCGAGCCGCTCCCGCGCGTGCTGCGCGAGCTCGTCGCCGAGGGCGCGTTCGGGCGACTGCTCGCCGCGGCCGGCTCGCTCTACACGCTGCGCGACGACGACTACTTCCGCAAGGACGCCTGGCGCGGAACGATTCGCGGCGAGGGCGGGTCGGTCCTCATCAACCAGTCCATCCACTACTTCGATCTGCTGCTCTGGATCGCCGGCGGCGCGGCCTCCGCGCGCGCGTTCGTCGCGAACCTCGGTCACGCGGGGGTGATCGAGACGGAGGACACCGTCGCGATCGCGCTGCGGATGCGCAACGGCGCGCTCGGCTCGTTCGTCGCGACGAGCGCCGGGATGCGCCAGTGGGAGACGGACCTCGTCTTCCAGGGCACGGCGGGCAGCGTCGAGATGCGCGACGACCGGCTCTTCTCGCTCGTCCTCGCGGACAAGGCCGCGGAGAGGCGCGTCCGCGCTCGCGTCGACCGGGCGCTCGCCGCCGGCGCGAAGCTCTTCCCGAAGGGCAAGGACTACTACGGCCCCGGGCACCAGGCGCAGATCGACGACTTCGTCCGCGCCGTGCGCACCGGTGCGCGGCCCTATGTCACGTTCGCCGACGCCGCGGAGAGCGACGCGATGGTCTTCGCGGCCTACGCCTCCGCCGCGCGCCGGTAGCCGCGCCGCGGCCGCGCGATTCCCCTTGCCTTTCGCGGGCGGATTCCGTAAAATCGGCGCCGTTTTCCGATTCACCACACACACACGGAGCGCGCGCCGAGGCGGCGCGGAGGGCCCAGCCATGAGCGACGGCGACACGAACGACCAGACCCAGAATCCCTTCGACGGCTTCTCCTTTTCCCCCGACTGGGCGAAGGGCAGCGCCGAAACGAACGGGGCGAATCTGCGCAAATACGCCGCGCGGTTCGAGGAGCGCGGCGATCGGGGGGACCGCGGCGACCGCCGCGGTCCGCGGGGCGAGCGTCCGTTCCGCGGCGACCGCGGCCCGCGCCGTGATCGCTTCGAGGGCGACCGCGGGCCTCGCCCCTTCGGCGACCGGCCGCCCCGTCGCGACCGCTTCGAGGGCGATCGCGGGCCGCGCCCCTTCGGCGACCGCCCGCCCCGCCGCGACCGCTTCGAGGGCGACCGCGGGCCGCGCCCCTTCGGCGACCGCCCGCCGCGCCGCGAATGGGCCGAGCGCGAGCCCGCTCCGTATTCGGTGCGCTTCCTTCCCGACCAGAAGGCGCTCACGCTCGCCGCGCGCAAGATCGCCGCGAGCCGCAAGGCGATGCCGCTTCGCGAGGTCGTCTCCCTCTTCTTCCAGAACCCCGACTCGACGCTCGTGCGCGTCGAATGGGACGAGGCGCACAAGGAGGAGAAGTTCCACCAGTGCCAGGCGTGCGGCTGGTTCGCCGCGTCCGAGGAGGAGCTCCGCAACCACCTGCTCGCCGTCCACTTCCCCGAGTTCTTCGAGACGAAGGAGATCGAGGTCGATCCTCCGACCGGGACCTTCCCCGCCGTCGCGCGCTGCGGCGTCACCGGCCGGCTCATCGCCCCGCCCAACCACCACAGCTTCAACCGCCGCGTCGAGGAGATGCTCCGCCTGCCCGAGTGCGCGGGGATGACGGAGTCCGAATACCGCGCCCGCATCGAGCGCGTCGCCGACCCCGAGCTCGTCGAGCAGTGGCGAAAGGAGGCGTCGAAGCAGACCGTCTTCGTCCTCCGGACCGCGAAGCCCGATCCCGCGGAGGCGGCGAAGGCCGCGGACGGGGCGCCCGCTCCTTCGGCGGACGCCGCTCCCGTGGACGGGGCGCCCGCTCCTTCGGCGGACGCCGCTCCCGCGGACGAGACCCCCGCGCCACCGGCGGACGCCGCTCCCGCGGACGAGACGCCCGCGGCCACGGAAGATGCCGCTCCCGCGGACGAGACGCCCGCGCCTCCGGCGGACGCCGCTCCTGCGCCGCGGACCTTTACGCGCGACGAGGCGGAGGCGCTCTTCCTTTCGGAGATGGCTCCGAAGCTCGAGCGCCATGGCCGCCAGGCCACCGCTTCTCACGCGGCGAGCACGAAGATCTCCGATCCTCGCCTCCTCGCCGAGATCCGCCGCGCGTGGCAGCACGAGCAGCGCATCGTCTTCGGCCCCTTCTTCTTCGCCGTCCGCGGCGGTCTTCGCGCGCGCAAGCTCGCCTTCTTCCGCGCGGGCGAGGGGCGGCGCGAGGAGTTCGTCCTGCACCGCGCGCCTTCGTCGCTCGACGCCTCGACCGCCGTGCCCGAGCTCCGGTCGATTCTCGAGTTCGTCGGCTCGCACCCCGGAGCGACCCGCGCCGACCTCTTCGCCGCGCTCGCCCCCGAGGGGACTGCCCCCGAAACGGCCGCCGCGTTCCACCAGCAGTTCGAGTTCGCGATCGATCGCGCCTATCTGATCGAGTTCGTCTCGGGGCCTCTCGCGCTTCCGCATGGCGGTCCCGCCCGGGCCGACGCCGAAGCGACGCCCGCGGCCGAGGAGCCCGCGCCCGTGGCCGAGGAGCCCGCGCCCGCGACCGAGGAGTCCACGCCCGCGACCGAGGCGCCCGCGCCCGCGTCCGAGGAGTCCGCGTCCGCGACCGATGAGCCCGCGCCCGTGGCCGAGGAGCCCGCGCCCGTGGCCGAGGAGTCCACGCCCGTGGCCGAGGAGCCCGCGCCCGCGACCGAGGAGCCCGCGCCCGCGACCGAGGAGCCCGCGCCCGCGACCGAGGAGCCCGCGCCCGCGACCGAGGAGCCCGCGCCCGCGGATCCGAACGGACCGTAAGAACTCAGAGTCCTCGATCGGCCTTGATGCGGTCCCAGGCGAGGTTGATCCGCGCCATGCGCTCGTTGGCCTTGGCGGCGAGCGCGGGCGGAAGGCCCTCGCGGGCGATGGCGTCGGGATGGAGCTTGCGCGCCTTCTCGCGGTAGGCCTTCTTCACCTCGGCGTCGGTCGCGGTCGGCGGGACGTCGAGCAGCTCGTAGGCCTCGTCGAGCGTCGGGCCGGAGTCGCGGCGCGCGCCTGCGCCGGAGGACGATCCGCCGCGCGAGGAGGACGAGCGCCGGCCGCCGCCGGGCGGCGGACCGGAGCGGACGCGGCGCGCGTATTCGCGCCGGAAGAGCGTCGGCCGGAGGAGGAGGAACTCCGGGAGGCGGCGCAGCATCTCCTCTTCGTCGGGATGGAGCGAGGCGTCGGCGGCGGCCATGTCCCACAGGAGGACGTAGAAGATCTCGCGCACGTCCATGTCCGGCTGCGCGGCGGCGAAGTCGCGGGCGTAGTCGTAGACCGAGCGGGCGTCGTCCTTGGCGGCGCGGAACGTGCGGATGCAGAACTCGGTCTGCTCGGCGTCGAGGCCGAGGCGGCGGAAGGCGGCCTCGGCGGCGCGGATCTCGGCGGCGTCCACGACGCCGTCGGCCTTGGCGAGCTTGGCGAGCATCGCCGCGGCGGCGCCGAGGAAGAGCGTCTGGTCGCGGACGGTCCGGCGCCACGTGCGCGCCGACGCGGCGCCTTTCGCCTCGCGGAAGAACTCCGCGCGCCGGCGGGCCTCCTCTTCGCGCTCCCCGCCCTTCGGCCCGTTGCCGAACATCGAGCCGACGACGGCACCGACGAGCCCGCCGAGCCCGCCCGCGATCCGGCTGCCGATGAACCAGCCGACGCCCGCCCCGACCCAGCTCATGCCCTAGAAACGCCAGCCGACGGAGGCGAAGGCGCTCCATTCGGCGAGTTCGACCGAGCCGGAGACGATGCCGTCGTCGAAGCGCAGGCGCTTGTGCGGGAAGCGCGCCTCCGCGCCGAGGGAGAACTCGAGCCGGTCGGTCGCGGCCGCCGCGAGCGAGAGGCCCGCATAGCCGCCGAGCGTCCAGTCGTCGTCGTCCTTGCGGATCGCAGCGGCCGGCGCGCCGTCCACGGAGAGCCGCGTCGTGGTCTCGATCTCCGAATAGGTCGCGAGGAGCCCCAGGTCGGCGCGCACCGCGAGCCATGGCGTCGCCTTCCAGAACGGGCGAGCGCCGAACCGCAGCTCCTGCAGCGAGAGCGTTCCCTCGGAGCGCACGTCGACCGTGCGGCGGGTCGTCCGGGTGGAGGACGTCGTGCGGGCGGGACCGACCGCGCCGCTCTCCGAGACCGTCGAGGAGGAGACGCTCGAGATCTCGGTCGGGTTCCGCTCCGTGCGCGTCGAGAAGCGGCTTCCGTTTCCGTCGAAGACGGTGAGGACGGGCATCTTCCAGCCGGTCGGAAGCCGGGGGTCGTAGACATCCTCGACGCCGCCTCCCATTGAGCCGTCGTCGTTGACGTAGTCGTCGGGGTCGGTGAACTCCGGTTGCGCGATCGACGTCACGACCGTCCCGGACTCCCGGGTCGCGGTCGCCGTCTCGGTCGTCGTCGTGCGCGACCCGGACGGCGTCGTCGTCGTCTTCTCCGTGGCGGTCGCGGAGTAGGCGCGCCCGCGGACGGAGAAGGCGTCCACGTCGTCGAACCACGCGTAGCCGACGCCGATGTCGATTCCGAAGTCCTCGTTCTCCCACACGGTCCGGTCGAGCCGCAGCTCGATGCCCGGGGCGGTCTCGTCGGACGAGTCGCGGAGCCCGTCGCCCCACTCCTCGCGCAGGGAGACCGAGCGGCTCGCCGAGGATGCGCCGGACGTCTCGGTCTTCGTCGTGCGGGTGCGGGAGGTCGTTGTGGCGTCGTAGGGCGTCCGGATCTGGATTGCGCCGTCCGCAAAGTCACCGGCGTTTTCGAAGTGCCAGTTCTGCGTCTCGCCCTCCCGGAGCGGATCCGCGCCGTCGTCGAGGTCGATGTAGTCGCCATTCGCGAACTCCCAGAGCGTCCTGTCCTCGGACCAGGCGACGGCGTCCCGGGCCTGCTTCTCGGTCGCGTACTTGGCCGTGGTCTCGGTCGTGGAGCCGAGGTCCTCGGTCTTCACGGAAACCGAGGCGCCGGCTCCGGAGGAGGACGACCCGCCGTGCCCGGAGGGACGCAGGATCGCGCCCGCGGCGGCCGCCGCGGCGCGGGCGTCGACCGCGGCCGAGGTCTTGATTCCCGGCGCGGCGCGGAGGCCGATCGAGAGGCGCCACGCGGGATCGCGGTCCACCGGCTCGAGCTCGACCGCGGGCGCGGCGGGCTCCGCCGCTATCGCGGCGAGGGGAAGGAGGAGGAGGGGGAGGGTTTTCATGGTTGGACTCCTATTCGTAGACGTCCTCCGCTTCGAGGCGGACCTTGAAGAAGGCGTTGTCGCCCGGGGCCTTCACGCGGAAGGCGTAGGGCGGCCTGCGGGAGAGCAGCTCCACGCCGAACGCGGCGGGGTCGAGCGGCTTGAAGGCGCCGCCGAGCGAGGTCGCGCCGAGGACCGTGAGCTTCATCCCCTCGGAGATCTCGCCGGACTCCGCCACGACGCGCCCCGCGTCCTCCGCCGCGATCTCGAACGTCCCCTCCACGCTCCCGTCCGCGCCGAATCCCATCGTCGCGATCCGGCACGTCACCTTCGCCGTCGCGACGGCCGCGAGCGGCAGGCCGAACGATTCCGCCGCGTTCGCCTCGTCCAGGGACGCGGGGCGCGACAGGGGCGCCCCGAAGGACAGGCCGGGCGGCGGGGCGGGCTGCGGCGCGGTCTCCGTCTCCGCCGAGTCCCAGCTGCCCACGAGAGGGAGGAAGCGGGGCTCCCCGCCATCGTCCCACGCGAGCCACGCGATCTGTTTTCCGAGGAACAATCCCACGGTCTGGAGCTGCCGGTTCGGAACGCGCAGGCAGATCTTCCGCTCGGACTTCGGGACGCTTGCGAGCGGCGAGGCCATCGTCTCGTCGCTCACGCCGTAGACCGCCCGGTCGCCGGCGCCCAGGTCCGAGAAGTCGTCGAGGTCGATCGGGGCCACGCGGTATTCGATGTCGCGGTAGGTCTCCGTCGTCCCCACCGGATCGATCACCGTGGCGGGGTCCACCAGATACGCCGTTCGCCTTCCCAGCCCACGGGGCGTGGAAGCGAACTTGACCGTTACGGTCGCGGTGCTAACGCTAATGTCCTTGAAAAAGGCTGCCCCAGCGTCGTTCAGCACGCCGTTCGTGATATAACTGTCGCTGTTGATGCTGCTGCCCCAGTCCGACACAGTGCCATCCTCGTCGCCGGAGATCACGGTCGGGCGCTCGTCCAGTTTCTCCCGGTAGCCGCGCTCCACGAACGACTCGGTGTAGACCTTCCCGGTGTCGTCGTTCACGAAATAATACTTCCCGTCGTTGCCGATCAGCTTGATCAGCCGGAAATCCGGGAAGAACGCCGCCTGCTCGTCGTCCAGGGTCTTGATCACGGCCAGCGGTTCTTGGTCCTCGTAGCGGTCCGCGAAGAGCAGCCGCATGTTCGTGATGCCGGCCGCGTAGCCCGGATGCCACGTCAGCGCCACCTGCGCGCAGAACCACCCGTTCGCGTTCTTCGCGTACTTCCACCGCAGCGTCGCCGACGGGTCGGGGTAGAGCCCCCGGACGATGAACGTCGCGGTCTCCGGAGCGGAGCCGTCGGAGGGCCCGTCCGTCTCGTGGGTAAGGACGAAGGTGCCGTTGGCGGTGGTGCGCCAGACGAAGTTGCTCTCGCCGACGAGCCCCTCCGCGACCGGCGCGGCCGCGCCGCTCTGGAGGATCCTCACGGAAGAGCCGGACGTCCCATGCCACAGGGTCGAGAACGCCAGCGTCTCCGTGCCGTCGCTTTCGAACGGTCCCTCTCGCGTATCGAGGCGGAAGGAATCCGACGAGGCGGACGCGACGACGGGATCGCCGTCGACGACGACCCCCTGCGCGAACGCCGCGGGCGCGAGCAGCAGCGCCGCCGCGGCCATCGTGGACCATGCGAGTCTTGCGAGTTTCATCCGGTGTTTCTCCGTTGTGCTTCTGATTCTACCGCAATCGTCCTTTCGCGCGCAAGCGCGGAAACCGCCTCCGCTACAGGGCGTCCAGCCAGGGGTCGCCCGCGTAGGTGCCGATAAGGCGAGAGGTCTGCTTCATGGTTAGTGCACCGTGATGGTGAAACGGTTGGGGTCGGATTCCAGACCGCGATAGCGGGCGCTGACAAAGACCTGCGCCCCGCTGGTCGCATCGGCATTGACGTGAACGCAGGACCCGGCAAGGTTGAGCGTGCCGGATTCCGGGTGATCGCCGGACAACAACACCTTGGCATCCTCGTCGCCGGGATTGTCCTTGACGTCGATGCGAACAAGCTTTCCCTGAACGGTATCGACGGCGATCAGCTGGAACGATTCGTCGGTATCCTTGAAGGCGCCAATGCCGAAATTCACGCCAACCAGGAAGTCATCAAAGATGAAGCCAACGAAGTCCCAATCATTCGGATCGTCCGGATAGTTCGAATCGTACAGCTTGGAGCCGTCGTCGCTGAGCACCCATTTCCCATAGCACACGAAGATGGATCTGTACGGCACTGCGGCGATGGTCATCGCGCCGGATTTCACGCCATGGCGAACCGCTTGGATCGTCGCCGTATCGCCGGCTGAAGCCGTTCTGGCCACGCTGACTCTGAAGCCGGCGTTGGCAATCGTGTCGGCATCGGTCGCCAGCACGGGCTCGGCGTCCTCGACGATCGAATAAAGAACGCTCCCGGGACTCGCGGCGTCGGGAACGGCCCCGATGACCTTGAAGGTATGCTCGGCGCCGAATTCGATCGTCTGTCTCGTGGGCAGGTTCGCGGGATCGACCGGTTCTTCGTAACGATCGAGGATTTGCGTGCCGTCGTCGCTCACCGTATAGTCCTCGGTGACAAGATAGAGCCCCGTGTAGTAGCTTCTCTCGAGGCAGACGGTCGCGACGACGTTCGCCGCGACCACGTTCGTCGCGCCGTCGGCCTTCGTGTCCCACGTCGCTCGGTGGAAGCCCGGCTCGGCCGAGGGCTCCGCGCCGGCGAGGAAGTTCGTGGCGGTCCAGGTCCGGCCGTCGGAGGCGGCGAAGGTGATCCGCGCCGCCAGGTTCGCGAGCAGGTTCGTGTCGCCGCCGACCTCGTAGTCCACGTCCACGAGGCCGTTCCACGGCCAGCGCTGCCGCGCGACGACGTTGGAGACCGACGGCGGCACCGGCGGCGGAAGGACCGTCACGTCGAAGACCGCCGTCTCGGACGTGCCCTGGTCCTTGTCCTCGACGACCAGCGAGACCGAATGCGGGCCGGCGCTCGAGAACGTGAACGGCGGCGACGTCGCGGCGTAGGCCACATAGTTGCTGACGCTGGTCGCCGAGACCTGATAGCTCGTGGTGAAGCCCTCGCTCGTCGTCCAGGCCAGTGTCAGTCCGGCCGAGAAGTCCGCCGGCACGTCCTTGAGCGAATAGGAGATCGTGAAGGGGACTCCCGCCACCACCGGGGACGCGTCCGTCGGGGCGAACGACGTGATCCGCGGCGCCTCGTTCGCGACGTAGTTCGTCATCGCGCCGGGGGCGTAGAGGTCCTTCCACGGCACGCCGGACGGGCCGGGCGTCGCGTTCGTCACGAACGCCGTCAGCAGGTAGCCGTCGCTTGCGCCGGCGGATGTGCCGTCGAGCCACTCGAAGTACACGGACTGGCTCCTCGGGGAGCCGCTGCCGAATTCGATGTAGTACGAGCTGAGTTCGGGCAGAGGGTAGTTGTCGGTGCTCGCCCCGACCCGGCGCACATCAAGGTGCACGGTGATGTCCGCCGTCGGCAGCGTCGTCAGGCCCACGTCGATCCGTCCGAGTGCGGGGCCGGTCGAGCCTTCGGAGAACGTCGCCAGCCCGCCGGGCGTCGACAGGGTGACAGCCGGCGGCGGCCCGACCTCGACGTAGTTCTTTTCCCGCCAGCCGTCGCCCTCGACGGCGACGGCGTCCGTCTTGCTCGCGCCCGCGCGAACCTCCATCCCGTCCGCCGCGGAAAGCGACGCGTTCACGATGGCCTCGCTTCCCCCCTCGGCGACCAGCAAGCCGCCGGAGACGGAGACCGTCGAGTCGCCGGCGTTCCTTCCGCAAATGCCGCAGCTGGCTCGCGCGCCTTCTCCGCCGATGGCGGTCAGCGTCCCGCCCCGGACGACGAGGGACTCCGCGTTGAATAAGATGCCTTGGCTGTCGAAGTTCGTCGTCCGCCCGCCCGTCGCGGTCAGCGCGCCGCTTTCGATGGTGAGAACGGACCAATCGAAAGATCCACCGTAACTGTAGTCGCTTGCCGCTCCACCGGTGGCGTTCACCACGGCGCCGGAAACCACGATGTTTGCGTTGAGGGCGTAAAGGCCGTCGCTAATGCTACTCGCCGCGCCGCCGACGGCGGAGAGGATGCCGCCGTCCGCGCTCTGGAGGGTGATGGTGTTCCCTTCCCCATCGAATTCCATGCCTATACTGTAGCCGTTCCCGGAATCGCCCGTCTGCTCCAGGCGGTTCGAGCCGCTCAACGAGATAACGAAGTCGTTCGTGCCGTTGTAAAAAAGCGCTGACCAAATGTTGCCGTCGTTTTGCCCCGCGCCGGCGTATCGGAAATCCGCGAGCGTGAGGACGTTCTCGTCCGGATCGTAGGTCGCCGCGCCGGTCGCCGCGCCGCCCGCGGCGACGATGGCGGCGGTGATGTTGGTCTTGTTGTCGTCCGTGACCTGCACGCCGCCGATCCAGAGGGGATACTTCCTCGCGGACGGGGGAACGGTCCGTTCGAGGACGAGGCCGCCCCCGTCGGCGGGGAATTCGAAGACGTCCGGGGGCGCGCCCTCCCCCGCGAAGGCGGGATCGAAGGCGAAGAGGCCGCTTTCGGCGTAGGGCGTCCCCTGCGACGGCGCCCCCTGGAAAACCCGCTGGAAGACGTATCCGCCGCGGTCCGCCGGCCAGGCAGGGTCCAGGTAGGCGGCGAAGCCGTCCTGCGGCATCAGCCACTCGTCCCACGACGTGCCGTCCGCGGCGGTTCCGCCGCCGGCGGGGACGACGCGCTCGGCGAGCAGGACGTCGTCGCCGCTCGTCCAGCCGTCCGCCCAGTAGTCGATGGCGTCGGGCACGCCGTTCGCGCCCGCGTAGACGAGCTGCCACGTCACGGCGTCGGACGCGGCGACGCCCGGCCCTTCGTCCGCGTCGCCGCCCGCCGCGACGACCCATCCGCCCGTCGTCCAGAGGATCCCCAGGCCGGCCTGCGCGGCCAGCGTCCATCCTGCGGCCAGCGCCGCGATCCAGAGTTTCTTCATGGCGCTCGTCCCTCCCATCACGGCTGTCCTCCGCCCGAGGCGGGCGGAACGGCGGAATCGTAGGGCCGGGCGGCCTCCCAGGCGCCTGCGTCCGAAGACCGGACGAAGAAGCCTTCGCCCGTCCGGAGCACGTGGTCGGCCGCCGCGGCCGGCCACCCCTTCGACGACTTCGACGCGCCGCTCCATCCCTGCCGCTCGACGTTCCAGAACAGCACCGTGGAGCCCTGCGGCAACTGGGAGGCCAGCTCCGTGTCGCCGAAGGCGGTCTCCACGGGATAGGGGTGGGCCAGCGGAGTCCATGCGCCGCCCCCCGCGTAGGCGAGGGAGCGCGTCGCGTTGGTCGGCGAAAGACCGACGGCCGTCACGTCCACGTCGCCGCCGCCGGCGTTCTTGACGAAGAACGCCTCGCCGGGCGCGAGCATGCGGTTGGCCTGGGCGCTCCCCCAGCCCTTCCCCGATTTCGAGCCGCCGGACCACGCCTGGCCTCCGGCGTCCCAGAACAGGACCGCGGAGTTCACCTGCAGCTGACTGGCGACCGTCATTTCGCCAAAACGGGTGGCGCCGTCCTCGAAACCGTCGAACGGAACGGAGACGATCTGGAGCTTTCCAGCGGGAACGGTCCGGCGGACGAACCCGACCGAGTTTTCGGCGGGCGCGCCGTCGCCGGCGACCGCGACGAAGCGCTGCGCGCCCATCGGGACCGTGGCGGTGTCCCCGCTGATCGCCGAGCCCTCGACCGGCCGCCAGTCCGGATCGGCCAGGCTCGCCGTGCCGAGGACCTCCGTGCCGGGCCCGTCAAACGTGAGGACCAGGCTATCTCCCGTTTCCGTTCCCCTCGTGATTCTCGTGCCCGAGCCCGAAACCAGCGTCTGCGCCTGGATGGCCGCGGCGACCGCGGCGACCGGAACCCATTTCGAAATCTTCATCGTGGCGTCTCCCGTTGGGCCGCCGATTCTACCAGTACCTTCCCGCGCGCGCAAGGTTGATTTTCCCGCGGATTCCCTCTAGAATCCCGGGGCGTGGTCCTTTCCGTCTGCACCATCTTCGCAGGGTCGTTCCTGCTGTTCCTCGTCCAGCCGATGTTCGCTCGGCTGCTGCTGCCGGCGTTCGGAAGCTCGGCCGCGGTGTGGGTGGCGTGCCTCGCGGCCTACGAGCTGCTGCTCGTCGCCGGCTACGGCTACGGGACGCTCTTCTCGCGTCCCGGGCGGCACCGGCGGCTCGGCGCGGCGCACGTGGCGCTGCTGCTGCTCTCGGCCGCGTGGTTCGCGGTCCTCGCGAGGCGCGGGCCGGTCCTCGTCGATGTCCCGAACGCCTGGGCGGGCGTGCTGCTGTCGGTCGGCGCCGGCGTCGCCGTCCCCTACGTCCTGCTCTCCGCCAACGCGACGCTCGTGCAGGCGGTCGCGCCGTCGGAGAAGGGCGCCTTCTGGCTCTACGGCGTGTCGAACCTCGGCTCGTTCTGCGGCCTGCTCGCCTTCCCGTTCGCCCTCGAGCCGGGCTGGTCCGTCGGCGCGCAGCTGGAGGCCTTCGCCGCGGGACTGGCGGTCTACGCCCTGCTCGTCGCTTCGCTCCTCGCGTTCGAAGATTCGAAGGTTCGAAGGTCCGAGGGTTCCGGGCCGCGACCTGCGACTTGCGGCGCGCGGCCGGCGCCGCGCGCCGCCGCGCAGGCGCTGTGGCTGGCGATCCCCGCCGTTTCCTGCGCGCTGCTGGCCTCGACCACGGCGTTCGTCTGCTCGGACGTGTCGCCGCTCCCGCTGCTCTGGGCCGTGTTCCTCGGGATCTTCCTGCTGTCCTACGCGGCGGGGTTCAACGCGTGGGCCGAGAAGGCGCTGCCCGCGCTCGCGGTGCTCGCCGCGGCCGCGTTCTTCCCGCTCGCGGCGCTCGTCCGGGACGCCTGCGACTTCGACTGCTCGACGCTCGAGCTGCTCGTGAAGGTGAAGCGGACCGGGCTTCCGGCGTTCGGCGCGGTCCTTCTGTTCCTGCACGCGTGGCTCTTCTCGCTGCGCCCCGGCCGGGACCGGCTCGGCCGCTACTACCTCTTCAACGCCGTCGGCGGCGCCGCGGGCGGCCTCCTGGCCGGCGTCGCGGCGCCGCAGCTCTTCGCCGGCTTCGGGGAATACCGCTGGGCCCTCCGGGCGGCGGTCCTGCTCCTGTCCCTCTGGGCGGCCGACGCGGCGATCCCGGGAGCCACCGCGATCTTCTCCCGGAAGGGGCAGGGACGGCGCTTCCGGCCCGCGTGCGCGATCCTCGCGATCCTGGTCCTCGCCGTCTTCTCGCGGGCCGCCGCCGGCTGGTTCGGCGCAGAATACCCCGGGGTCATCCGTCGCGGCCGCGACTTCTACGGCGCGCTCGTCGTGGCGGACGGACGCCCCTTCGGTCGCTCCGAAGGGCGGATGCTGCTCAACGGGCGCACCCACCACGGCTACCAGGTCGCGCGGCCGGCCCGCGACCGGCTCGTCCCCACGACCCACTTCGCCGAAACGGGTGGCGGGCTCGCCGTGCGGCTCTGGCGGGAGCGCAACCCCGGCCGGCCGATGCGCCTGGCGTGCGTCGGCCTCGGCATCGGCACGATGGCCGCGTGGGCCGAGCCGGGCGACGAGTTCCGGTTCTACGAGATCTCCCCGGAGGACGTCCGCATCGCGCGCGACCCGTCGCTTTTCACGTTCCTTTCCGAATGCCGGGGTTCGGTCGAGATCCTCGAAGGCGACGGCCGGAAGCTGCTCGAGGCGGAGGAGGCCGCCGGCGAGCCCGGCTGGGACGTGCTCCTGGTGGACGCCTTCTCCGGCGACTCCATCCCGCTGCAGCTGGTCACCGACGAGGCGTTCGACCTCTTCCGGCGCCGGCTCGCGCCGGGCGGCGTGCTGTCGGCGAACGTCAGCAACTGGCAGGTGGACCTGCTGCCCGTGCTGAAACGGCAGGCGGGGCGCCTCGGCCTCCCCGCCGTCGGGATCGTCGGCTCCGGGAGCGACGAGCGCTACCTCGACAACACCGTGTGGGTCCACTTTTCGGACCTCTGGACGGGCGGCGGCGGTGCGCTCGCGATCGCGCTGCCGACGGGGGCCGCGCCGGTCTCGTGGGCGCGTGTCCCCGACGGCCCCGCGGTCACCGACGCGAAGGGCTCGCTCCTGCCCTTCCTGACCGACCGGGTCCGCGACGCCCTGCTGTCGTTCTAGGGCGGGGACTCCCCGCTCCGCCCCGCTAGGCCGCTGCGCGGCCGGGCAGAACCGGCTTTCGCCGGGGCGTCCCGGGTGGGGCGAGCACTCCGTGCGAGCCGCGGCGCAGGATCTGCGGCTCGCTCGGAGAGCTCGCCCCACCGGTTCCGGGCTCCCGTGGTTCCAGGCGTCTGGACTTCCAGGCTATTCTTTGGGCACGAACGCGACCCGGTTGCTTCCTTCGCAGCTCAGATACAGCTTGATCCTGTACTTGCCGGAGGCGACCGAGAGGTCCTTGCCGTTGTTCTCCGTCAGGTCGCCGTAGTTCGAGGCGTCGCCGTTCGCGCCGCCCCAGCTCACGGTCCAGTCGTCGTTCATCGCGAACTTGAGGGATGTCTGCTCCGCGAACGTGTAGTCGATCGTCCAGCAGCCCTCCTCGAGGTCGAAACTCATGTGTGTGGCGAGGTCGCTCACGTTCCACGAGTTGTGGGTGCCGACCATCGTGATGCTCCGGACGGCTTCGAGCGCGTAGGTCCCTTCCGCGAGGTCCACCTGGATCCGGTAGAAACTCGGCACCGGGGCGGGACAGTTGGCCCCGCCGTTGTCCGCGATCCGGCCCTCGCCGGCGAATTCGTAGTCGCCGTTCCAGTCGCCGGCGTTCGGCCTGAACTTGAACTCGCTGTCAAGGTAGCAGTATCCGAGGTACTTGCCGTCGCGGTCCTTGCCGTACAACGGATGGGGAACGCTCCAGACACTCTCGCCGCCGATTTCGTAGAGGAACGCATTGTAGACGATCGGCTCCTCGCGCACGAGCGCCACCGTCGCGACGACCTCGGCGGCCACGACATTCGTCGCGCCGTCGGCGGCCGTGTCCCACGTCGCGCGGTGCGGGCCGGGCGCGGCCGAGGGCTCGGCGCCCGCGAGGAAGTTCGAGGCGACCCACGAGCGCCCCGCGCCGCCCTGCTCCGCGAAGGAGATTCGCGTCACGAGGCCCGTCGTGGTGCCGCCGACTTCGTAGTCCACGTCCACGAGCCCGTTCCATGGCCAGCGCTGCCGTGCGACGACGTTCGAGACCGCCGGCGGCTCCGGCGGCGGGAGGATCGTGAACGTCGCGCTCGCGTGGCCCGTGCGCGGCGGCGCCATCGTCACCGTTGCCGTCGCCGTCCCCGGGTCCACGTTGTTCGTGTAGGAGACCGTGTAGTCCGTTCCCGGCAGCAGAACCATGTCCGTGCCCTCGAATTTCACCGTGTCCGACCGGAACTCCGGCTCCACCGGCCCGCCCGTCCATTCCTGGTCGGGAATGGAATCGATCTGGATCTCCTTGAAGACCGCCGTCACCGTCACGGCCCGCGCGGGCATCGTGAACGTCGTCGTCGCCGCGGCCGCCGGCGCGAAGGACACGTCGTTCACGTCGTCGGGCGACCACTCGACGAATGCCTTCCCCTCCTCCGGCGCGTTCGCCACGACCGTCACGGTTTCGCCCGCCCGCGCCGTCGTGTTCGTCGTCGAGCCGCCCTCGACCGTCACCGCGAAGCGCCGATCGATCACCACGCGCAGCGCCGGCGCGCCCGTGGCGGGGTCGATGACGCACCACTCGTCCGCGTCGAACGCGCCCTCCGACGGCTCCGTGACCGCGAGCCCGTCGCGCAGGACGAGCGCCTCGGCGCCGAGGGCCCATTCGCTTTCCTCGTCCCACGTCGCCTCCGCCGTGACGACGCTCGCCCCGGAGACCGTGACCGTGTGGCCGTGGGCTTCGATGCCTGCCCATCCGGTGGCGGTCACGACGGAATCCGCGATGTCGATGTCGCCGTCGCCGCCGGAGATGCCGCCATAGCCGACACCATAGGCGGTCACGACGGCGTTCGAGATCGCGAGGCCGCCGCCGACGGAAATCCCATACTGCTCGCTATGGGCCGTGACATCGGCTCCGTCGACAAGCAGGTCCCCGTCGGTGTCGATGCCCGCGCCGTCATAATTCGTCCCGGCGACGAGCGCCCCGCCGCCCGTGATCGCAAGGTTGCCCCGCGAACGGACGCCGTAGTCGTGGCGGCCACCCGACGTGTCTTCCGCGTTCTGCAGGATGTTCGTGCCCGTGAGCGAAATCGTGAGATCGAAGCCCTCGCCCGAGAGGACGTTCGCCGAATACGAGGAGCCCCACTCGTCCTCGAACGCATACGTCGCGGTGATCGTGGCATTGGAGAGCGAGAGCGTGCCGCCGGACGCGGACGGCACGAACCACGCGGTGCCGTCTCCGAGAATGTTGTTTTTGTTCGTCTCGCACACCTGCACGCCGCCGACCCAGAGGGGGTAGGTCTTCAGAGTCGTGGGAATGGTCCGGTCGAGGACGAAACCGCCGTCGCCGGGGAAGGAGAAGTTGTCCGGGGGCGCGCCCTCCCTCGCGAAGGCGGGATCGAAGGCGAAGAGGCCGCTTTCGGCGTAGGGAGTCCCCTCCGACGGCGTTCCCTGGAAAATCCGCTGGAAGACGTACCCGTCGCGGTCCGCCGACCAATCCAAATCCACGTAGGTTGCGTCGCCGCCCTGCTGAATCAGCCAATCGTCCCACGACGTGCCGTCCGCGGCGGTTCCGCCGCCGGCGGGGATGCTGCGCTCGGCGAGCAGGACGTCGTCCCCGCCGACCCGGTCGGCCGCGGAGAGGTCGACGGCGTTGGCGACGCCGTCCGGGCCCGCGTAGACGAGCTGCCACGTCACGGCGTCGGACGCGGCGACGCCCGGTCCGGAGTCCGGGTCGCCGCCGGCCGCGACGACCCATCCGCCGCTCGTCGACCAGAGAATGCCCATCCCGGCCTGCGCGGCCGCCGCCCCTGCGGCGAGCGCCGCGACCAGCAGAAGTTTTGCGATTCGTTTCATCTTGCAGGGCCTTTCCGGTTTCTAGGTTTCTAGGCTTCTAGGTTTCTAGGCTACTCGAAGAGATCCTCCGCTTCGAGGCGGATTTTGAAAAACGCGTTTTTGCCGGGGGCGGCGACGCGGAAGGCGTAGGGTGGCTTGCGGGAGAGCAGCTCCACGCCGCACGCGGCGGGGTCGAGCGGCTCGAAGGAGCCGCCGAGCGAGGCCGCGCCGAGGACCGCGAGCTTCACGCCGGGCGTCAGTTCGCCGGACTCCGCCACGACGCGGCCGGCGTCCTCCGCCGCGATCTCGAACGTCCCCTCCGCGCTCCCGTCCGCGCCGAAGCCCATCGACGCGATCCGGCACGTCACCGCCGCCGCCGCGACGGCCGCGAGCGGCAGTCCGAACGATTTTGCCTCGTTCGCCTCGTCCGGCGACGCGGGGCGGGGCAGGGGAGCCCCGAAGGACGCGTCGGGCTGCGGGCCGGGCTGCTCGGCCTCCGTCTCCGCCGAGGCCCAGGAGCCCACGAGCGGGAGGAAGTTCGTCCGGCCGCCCTCTTCCCACGCGAGCCACGCGATCATATTGTCGACGACCTCCACGGTCTCGAGCTGCCGGTTCGGAACGCGGAGGCAGATCTTCCGCTCGCCCTTCGGGACGCTCGCGAGCGGCGAGTCCATCGTTTCGTCGCTCACGCCGTAGACCGCCCGCGCGCCCTCGGCGAGGTTCGCGAAGGCGTCGAGGTCGATCGGCGCCACGCGGTATTCGATGTCGCGGTAGGTCTCCGTCGCGCCCAGCGGATCCACGACCGTGGCGGGATCCACGAGGTAGGCGGCGAGCCGCCCCTGGGCGTCGGTGCGGTCCGCGAAGAGCAGCCGCATGTTCGTGATGCCGGCCGCGTAGCCCGGATGCCACGTCAGCGCCACCTGCGCGCAGAACCACCCGTTCGCGTTCTTCGCGTACTTCCACCGTAGCGTCGCCGACGGGGCCGGATAGAGCCCGCGCACGACGAAGACCGCGGTCTCGGGCTCGTTGTCGACCCCGACCGTGACGTGGGTGAGCACGTTGGTGCCGTTGACGACGGCGTGCCAGACGTAGTTGCTCTCGCCGGAGAGCCCGTTCGCGACCGCCGTTCCGTTCGCCAGGATCGTCACGGTGGAGTCCGCCGTCCCGTGCCACAGGGGCGAGTAGGCCACCGTCTCCGTCCCCGTGCTCTCGAACGGCCCCTCGCGAGTGTCGAGCGTGAACGCGCGCGACACGGCGGAGGTGACGACGACCAGACTCTTGCGCCGGAAGTTGGCCACGAGGTTGCGGTTCGCCTCCACCGTGAAGACGTAGGAAGCTGCGGTGGAGACCTCCTCGCCGTCTTCCGTCCAGTTGACGAAGGCCCAGTGCTCGTTGGCCGTAGCCGTCACGGTGCACGTTTCGTCCTTGACGACGGTGCCGCCGCCGGTCGCCGTCCCCCCGGTCGCGGGGTTGGCCGCAACGGCGATGACATGGGAAGGCTTGCATGTGAAGGCGATGGTGAAGGCAGAGTCAAAACCGATGGTGGCATTGGTTTCGAACTCCACGGTCGTGCTGCAATTCGCCTCGATCACCTTGCCGGAGACATGGTCGTACAACGCGAACGTGATCGTCTCCCCGGGGTTTCCGACGATGGTCTGAAGAGCCCACCAGCCCGCGCCAATGTCCTCGAGGAAGGCCGAGCCGCGGCACTCGTCGCCGCAGAAGGCGCCGATTTCGTAGGCGGTGGATGTAAGTTCGGTGCCGTCCAGCGTGATCGGACCCAGCACGTTCATGTTGTTGTCGAATCCCGTAACGGGCGTGAAGTGCGACTGGTATTGGGCCGCCGCGGGCGTCGCCGCGAAGAGCGCGGCGGCGAGAAGGAGGGGGAGGAAGGTGGATGGGAACTTCATTTTGCCGGTCCTTTCGATGTTCTGAGATTCCTTCGCCATCGCCCCTACTCCTCCCTCACCAGACGCATGGTGGCGACGACGGTGGCGACGAGGTCGGTCGCGCCTTCGGCCTTCGAGTCCCAGGTGGCGCGGTTGAGGCCCGGATTCAGCGTGGGCTCCACGTCCGCGAAGAACTTCGTCGCGGTCCAGCGATTGGTTCCGCCCTGCTCCTCGAAGACGATCTCCGCCTTCAGGCCGGCCGTGTAGCCGGAAATCTCGTAGTCCACGTCCACGAGCCCGTTCCACGGCCAGCGCTGCCGTGCGACGACGTTCGAGACGAACGGCAGGACCGCCCAGCGGGCCCAGAGCGTCCGCGCCGACTCTTCGGTCACGATGTTGGTTGTCGCCACCGGCACCTCGCCCGCCCCCTCGGGGTCCGCCGCCCACCACCCCAGGAACATGTGCCCCTGCCACGCCGCCTCCGGCAGCCATCCGTATTGTTCGCCGATGGCGTAGGCGTTCGTCTCCACCGCGCAGGTCCCGCCGTTCTCGTCGAACGTCACCGTTTGCGTCCTGGGTTTGATTATTCGAATTATGATGGTAAGCGAACTATTGATGTCAATTTCCATGCCATCGTAGATGTCAGGGTCGTCGGCGCTGATGTTGTACTCTTCATTGTATTCGCCATGGCGCAAGCAAACCAACTTCTTGTTTCTTGTTTCATTCACCCGGAAATCACCTTGAATGGAACAAATGTCAGACTCGAATGAACCAGACTCGCCGATCTTGACACGATAGTATCCATTATCTTTGTCCTTGTCAAAATTTTGAATGGGCAAAACAAACGATTTGCTGGCTGTGTATGAGCTGGCATAAATCTCCTGATAATCACTCCCATCTGCCGAATAGTACCATTTGTAAATGACATTGTTCATATTGGAGAAGTAACCATCATTTTCGAAATCGGCAGCCAAACGAACCGTCTGGCCAAACAAATACTCATCCAAATTGACAATGTTTACTGTTGGATGAAGGACATCAATGGAAATGTCATCAATGGCGAAGTCGAAACCATTTGTTTCCGGTTGTATGGCACAAACAACAAAATAAGCTGTTCCCGATGAATGATCCATCTGGAACTCCAACGACAACTCCTGCCAAGGCAAAACAGTCGAAGTAGCATCGGTAATCTTGTTGAGCGTGATATCCTTGAAAGCATTGGGCGAAACCAATGTGGTTCCCTCCTTGTCCTCATAAATTCCGATGCCCAGATGTGGCTTCGAACCGGTTTCGCTTATCTGCAGGTTGGACAGAAAAGCCGAGAACTTAAATGTCGCGCCCTGACCTATTCCTGACAGCCGATGAACATACATCACATCATTCGACTGTGAACCATTTGGATTGATTCGCATGTAATAACCTCTCGTCACATCATTTGGATAGGTGTGATCACTGCCTTTGTGCCAATCCGAATTTTCTGTTGATTGTTTTGTAAGATAATAGACGCCGGACATGGCTGCATTGCCAGAGAATCGAAGGGTACTACCTATCTCATCACCGGATAACGTAGTCGTATAAGGTTTCTCTGGATCAGAAACACCGTTACCTCCGAAATCCTGACTGAAAACCCTAACCCATTGTGATCCTTGCGCACCGTGCGCCGCAGTATCCGTTTCCAGCGGCGCAAACACCACAGACGCGCTGGCCTCGTCCACATCCTGATCCGCCCTGGTGTCGGCGCCCGCAATCACGCAAGCGGACAACAGAATGGAGACAGCCGCCCGGCTCCGCTCGTCCATCGTTCTTCCCGTCTCTGTTTTCATCTTTCGTCCTTTTCGCGAATTCCTTCGTTTTCGCCTTGCGGACTTCGCGCGAGGTTTCCGCGGGCGGTCGCCCTATTCCTCGCGCACGAGCTCGACCGTCGCGGTCACGGCTTCGGCGATGACGTTCGTCGCGCCGTCGGCCTTCGCGTCCCACGTGGCGCGGTTGCGGCCCGGGTCGAGCCTGGGCTCCGCGCCCGCGAGGAAGTTCGTCGCGACCCAGGCGCGGCCCGCGCCGCTCTGCTCCGCGAAGGAGATCCGCACCGAGAGGCCCGCGGTGAAGCCGCCGACCTCGTAGTCCACGTCCACGAGGCCGTTCCACGGCCAGCGCTGGCGCGCGGCGACGTTCGCCACCCACGGCGGCGCGGCGATGACGCCGCCGTTCGTGATCGCAAGTTCGCCGTAGACGATGCCTTCGACCTTTCCCTCGGCGAAGACCGTCGCCTCGTCGATCGCGAGGCCGTTTCGGGCGTCGATCCCGGTGCTTTCCCCGATCCCGGCGAGCGCGCCCCCGCCCACGATCTCGAGCGGGCCGTCGGTCCGGACGCCGGTGTCGAAACGCGCGCCTCCCACGAGGTTCGTCCCCTCGATCGCGATCGTGAGCGCGAAGCCGGGTCCGGCGTAGATGCCGCACTCGGCGTGCCCGTCGCCGAGCAGTTCCTCGATCGCGGCGTCGCGGAGCGTGAGCGTGCCGTTCGTGGCGGTGCCGGCGAACGAGACCGACGCCGCCGCGTCGCCGAGGACGTTCGTCGCGTTCGCGCCCGTGACCTGCCGCCCGGCGATCCAGAGCGGATACGCGTCGAGCTCGTACTTGGCATAGTAGGTCTTGTCCTCGCAGTCCGTGGCATCGAACTGCGCGATCGGGTCCCCCTTCAGGCCTATGTTGTCGTACCAGCCGTTGAAAAGATATCCGCTTTTAGGGGCGTCGGTGGGCAGGACCACCGTCTTATCGATGACCTTGTATGATGAAGGTTGGAGACCCGGGATGACATTGGTCCCGTCCCTGTACATGATCTTGTAGGTGATGATCGACCATTCGGCGTAGATCGTGTACGAGGAGAGCTCGGCGACGGGGGTGTAATCGAAGATCTGCTGGCCGAAATCGTCGAACCAGCCGATCAGATCGTATCCGGGCTCCGACACGTTCGGCAGTTCTCCGACCAAGCCGTCGTCGGAGACCTCCCTGGACTCCACCTCCTTACCCATGGACACGAAGGTCAGGGTCACCATGCTCGGCGTTTCTTCGCCCTCGTCGGCGAACGCCGGCGCGGCGCACGTCGTTCCTGCGAGCAACGCGGCGGCGAGCGCCATCCGGAACCGTTCTGCGAGCTTCATTTCGGCGTTTCCCCCGGTTTGTGGCGTATTCTACCGCAAGGGGCGCCGCGCGTGCAAGGGGAACGTTCGAACGCGAAGGGCGCGAAAGGTGGCCCGGATGCGGGTGCCTACGCTCCCCGCGCGGCTGGCGCCGCGCGGGGCCGGCACGCCGCATCCGGGCCGGGGCGAATGGACGGGGACGACGAGACGACGGGGAGGGAAGGCGACAGGAAATCGCCCACGGGGACGCGGCACTCGACGACGCGGCCCGTGGCGGGGTGGCGGAAGGAGAGCGACCAGGCGCGGAGAAAGTAGCCGGTCTCGCCGGGGAGGACGTCGGGGCGCGCGCCGCCGCCCGGAAGGAAGAGCGGGTCGCCCTGCAGCGGGTGGCCGATGGCGGCGAGGTGAATGCGGATCTGGTGCGGGCGGCCGGTCCGCGGCTCGGCTTCCCAGAGCGCGGCGTCGGGGCCGTTCTCGAGCAGGCGGCAGATGGTGAGCGAGGGCTTCCCGCCGCCGGGCGCGGCGGCCCAGACGGAGCCCAGGAGCGCGTGCGGGACGCGTCCGATGGGGACCGCGATCTCGAGGTCGCCCGCCGGCGGGTCGGCCACGGGCGCGGTCCGCGCCAGGTAGCGCTTGCGCAGGGCGCGCTCCTCGCCGCCGACCTCGCGGAACTGGCGCGCGAGGGCGTCGCGCGCCGACGGCCGCCGCGCGCACAGCACGAGTCCGGAGGTGCCGCGCCCGAGCCGGTGGACCGGCACCGGCGCCTCGCCCGGGAAGCGCTCGCGCAGGATCGCGGCGAGCGTGTTCCGGACGAAGCCGCCGCCCGGGATCGTCGGCAGGCCGGCGGGCTTGTCGACCACGACCACGTCGTCGTCCGCGAGGACGACGCGCACGTCGCGCGGCACGTCGGGCTCGCGCCACGGCGGACGGTTCCAGCGCAGGACGTCGCCCGCGCGGAGGCGGTCGTCCGGCCCGGCGGGGAGACCGTTGCGGAGGATCAGCCCTGCCTCGGCGCGCGCGCGCCAGTCGGCCTCGGACGAATGCCTGTAGCGCGCCGCGTAGAAGCGCGCGACCGTCTCGCCGTCGGCGTCCGGCCCGATCCGGTCGGTGTAGGTGCAGCCTTCGTCCATCGCGCGGGGTTTGGGAAGGGGGGCTACGGCGCGCGCTTGAGGATGACGGTTTCGGCGTCGGGGCCGCGGGTGAGGAGGCAGTTGGCCTGGAAGGCCGGAAAGAGCGCGGCGTCGAACTCGGCGCGCTCAAGGCGTCGGCGCGTGCGGACCCAGAGAAGCCCGGCGGGCCCGTCGTCCGAGACTTCGCGAGCGTAGGCGGCCTTCGCGCCCTCCAAGGCGTCCCGTTCATGCATGGAGAACCCCTCGTCCGCGTTCCGTCCGGGCGCCACGAAGACCGATCCGGGTAGTATCTTGGGGTCGCCGAAGCGGACGGAGGGCGGTGCGGAGGCGACGCGCCAGCCGAACGGAATCCACACGCGGCACGCGGTGCAGGAGAGGTCGTCGGAGGCGCGCCGGAACGGGAAGCGACGCTCCCGCGCCTGCGGGGAGAGCGACAGCGTGCCGGGGAGGCGGAAGACGATCCGGTCGCCGTCGCGCACGGCGAAGTCCGGCACCTCGACCGCGAAGAGCAGCTTGGTGCACGGGCCGTTCGTCGGCGTCAGGGTCACGACGTCCCCCTGCAGCCTCGCGGACTGCGAAATCGCGGCGGCGAGGCGCTGCGCGTCGCGGCGGCGCTCCTCGGGGAGGATCTCCTCGTAGCGCTTGCGGAACGCCTCGTAGTCGGAACCCGAATGCGAGACGGAGACGCCGATCTCGGCGGAGCCGTCCTCGCGGACGCGGATCGTGTATTCGGTTTCGGTGCCGCTCTGTCCCGGATAGTCGGGCCCCCAGCCGTTGCCGGGGCCGAGGCTGTCCGCCCTCGCGACGGAGACGCGGTCGGGGCCCTCGGGGCCGGAGGGCGGCAGCCGGACGAACAGGTAGGCGCGACCCTCGTTGCGGCACGCGAGGGGCGGCGCGTATTGCGTGGCGCCGTCGAGGCTCCAGCGGCACGATCCGATCACGCTGAGCGGCCCCCAGGTGGCCTCGGGCACGGAGAAATCGATCGTGTCGAACGTCGACGGCGAAGCGAAGGAAAGGTCGCGCGCGGCGGGCGGCGCGCCGTCCCAGTCGGCGTTGTAGAGTCGCATACCCGTTTGATAGGAAAGAGAGTCGAGACCGCCGCAGAACCCGAGCGCGCGGAGCATCGCGAGCTGGAGGATGCGGATGTCGGCCTCGTGGCCGTAGCGCGCGGCGAGCGTGGCGTCGGCGGGCGAGAGCGCGGAGAGCGGCAGGTCCCAGTAGGCGGGGCCGGCCTCGCGCAGGTTGACCGCGCACCAGTCGCGGATGGCGAAGACCGCCGCGCCGGGTCCCTTGCCGGGATCGACGACGGAATACTCCCGGGCCAGGATCGTCCGCCGCTCGTTCGGACCGAAGCCCTTGGGCACGAGCGAGCGCGCGAGCGCGGCGGCGTTGGTCTGCGTGGCGGGGTCGGAGAGCGCCCACATCCGCGCCGCGAGGGCGGCGGCGCGCTCCGGCGCGGTCTGCGAGGAGGCGCGCAGGACGGGCGCGAGGCGGTGGAGCGGCGGCATGTTCGGCTCGGCGACGATCTGCGAGCCGGGGCCGCCGCCGCGCACGAGGTAGGTCGTGGCGGAGTCCGTTGCGTTCGTCTCGACGGGGAAGCGGTCGGCGATCGTCTTCCAGAACGGCTCCTCGACGCGGAAGGCGCGCGCGAGGTCGTTCGTGCCGGCGACGGTGACGGCGATCTCGCCGAACGACCCGAGCGAGCCGAGCGTCTCGGAGAAGGAGAAGAGGTCGCGGTCGTGCGCGCGGCGGCGCGTGGTCCACTGCACGGACATCCCGGGCGCGAGCTTCGGGAACGAGACGGTCGCGAGGCGGCTGGCGGGGTAGCGCGGCGCGTCGGCGACCCACTCCTGGTCGCCCTCGAAGAGGTCGAGCTTCGGATCGACGGGCGTCTCGGCGCCGTCGGGCGAGATGACGCGCGCGTCGACGACCTCGAAGTCCGTCGTGGCGGGGTTCCAGCGGAACGTGAGGTCGCCCGCCTTGCGCTGCCCGGCGTAGGTGAGGATGCGGCGGCGCGTCGTCGTCTCGACCGTCCATTCCTCCGGCGCGCGAGAGACGTCGACCGTCGTGCGCGAGAACTCCGTGTAGAGGTCGTCCGTCGGCGCGGGCTCGACGGCGCGCGCGAGGACGTTCGAGAGGCCGTCGCCGAACGCTCGCCCCTCGAAGAGCGCGGCGACGCCGGGCCCCTCGAGGCGCAGCGGCGCGCGGTCGGCGCGCTCCTCGGCCTCGCGCGCCGCGCGCAGCTCGCCGTATTCCTCCGGCGAGTAGCGCGAGCGGAAGAGCTTGAGCGAACGGTAGCGCGCCGGCGCGCCGGACGGCGCGTTCGTGGCGGCGTCGACGAAGAGGACGGCGTCGCCCGCCGCGGCTCCGCTTCGCGGGGTATCTTGCGCAAAGCAGGGAACGGCGAGGAGCGAAACCAGCAGGACGGCAAGGCGAGACGCGAGCGGAAGGGCGGGCCGCGACGGAGCGGCAGGGCGAGACATGAGCGGAAGGGCGGGCCGCGACGGAGCGGCAGGGCGAGGCTCGTTCGGAACGGGAAGGGGGCGGCGTTTCACGGAAGAAGTCCTTTCGCGCGGATTCTACCACGGTCGCCGCGAAAAATCTCGTCGCAAACAGCTACCTCTCCGCTTACGATTCCACCGTGCGTGATTTTTCTTGATTTCTCCTCTCCAGAAGCATAGAATCTGCTTCGTTGTTCAGCTCCTCCGATTCGATTCGCACCCATTTCCACGCCTTCCGTTCTCGCCGTCAAATTCTCTCCCCCTCCGTTCCAGACATCCATTTTCTTCCTCTCGCCATGTCCCGTCCCATCCGCCACCGCACGCCGAAGCACCGCGTCGCGACCTCCACCGCCGAAAACCTCGCGACGCCCACCCGCCGCCGTCGCCCGTCCTCCGGACGCAAGTGGGGCGAACGCCCCCGCCGGATGTCCGCCGCCGAGCGCGCGGAGGAGGCGCGCATCAACGCCGCCCTGCGCCGCCACGCATGGGAAGAATACAACTGGGAGATTTCTCCGCACGGTCCCTGGGGTCCCGCATTTACGATCTACCTGCCGCTCGCCTGCCTGTTCGTGAAGTCGCCGGATGATGCGCCCGGCGCGCTCCAGACGATCCTTCTTCCGTTCCTGTCGAAGGCCGCCACGAATCTCTTTCGTCAGATCCGCCTCCAGGCCTATCGCTCCCGCGCGGGCGTCGATCGCGCCTTCGCCCGCGAGTGCGCCGCGCGCCTCCGCGAGGCGCGGGACTCCTCGCCTCGCGAGTATCTTCGCGTCCTTCGCTCGCTCGCCGCGGAGCGCGACAGGCGCGAGGCGGAGCGCGAACGCGAGGCGCTCGCGCTCTCCGACCAGCCCGCCGCCATGAAGCGCCGGGCCGCCGCCCGCGCGAAGCGCGACCTGGCGTGGCAGGAGTGGTTCGGAACGCTGGAGAAGGCCGTGGCGGGGTGCGGCACCCCGCCACGCGAACCCGGAATGCCGCAGTTCGCCGACCGGCCGCGCCGCAAGGGTGCGCCGAGCCGTCGGCTGTGCGCCTTCTCGCTCAAGGAGGCGCCGACCGGAGACGCGGTGCGCGAACAGTACGAGAAGGCGCGCGGACGGGGTCGCGTGGAGGAGAAGATCAAGCTCGGATCGATGCTGCTTGACGCGGAGGCGACGACCGACAGCTCTCTCATCCGCGACGAGGACGGCGAAATCGTCGGACGCAATGCGGGGCTTCGCGGATGGATCTTCGACAACTGTCCGGACCTGCTGCCGCACTACGCCGCGCTCACGGGCTACCGCCGGCTCGCGTGGGAGACGCGCGAGTCGGAGGACCTCTTCGACCCCGTGCCGGCGGAGCTGCTGCTCGCGGCCGAACCGGAGGTCGAAGCAAAGGTGCGGCCGACCTTGCGCGAGAAACTGCCCGGCGCGCGGAAGCGATTGCGAGAACTGCTCGCCGCGCCGGAGAGCGCGACCGTGGCGGGGTTCCTTCGACGATTGCGGGCCGAACGAGCAGCGCGTGAACGGGCGCGATGGAGCGAAAGAAGGCTCGCGTAGACGGACGAGACAAATCGGAATGCGGGCAACGGAAACGATGGTGAAAAGATGAGGAAAACCGGCTTGGGAAGAGGATGAAACGATGAAAATCACGCACGGTGGAATCGAATGGGATGAATCGGGAGAACGAAGGCGGTGGAGCGGCGGACGAAGGAGGCGGGCGAAGAACGAAGGAGATCGAGCGGAGAACGAAGGAGGGACGGAGATGGACAAAGGAGAAAGGATGGCGAAGTTTTTACATTGCCGTGACATTTTCCCGATGGTGGCCTGCTAGAATACGCCGCCATCGCAACACCACGGAGTCCACGGGCCTACGCCCGACCCAAACTACCCCCGACCTTCCTCGACAACCGACCTTCACAATTCATCGACCGCCGACCCGTCCGGACCCTTGACGCAAAGTCCGCCGAACAACGCAAAGCCGAACAACGCAACAACGCGCAACGCAAAGAACGGAGAACAAAATGGCACACCGTCAACTCGACCTATCACCCAGGCAGCAGGGCGCGCTCATCTCCCTGTTCGGACTGCTGTTCTTCGCGGCAGGCCTCACGATCCTCCTCACGCAGACGCTTCCGCCGCTTCTGCGCTACGCGGGCGCGACGGCGTGGCCGACCGTTCCCGCGACCGTCGTCGAGAGCCGCGTCGAGAGCGAGTACCGCCCCGGCACCACCACCGGCCTCAGCATTGTCTACGAAACGAAACTGCGCTACCGCTACGCGGTCGACGGTGGCGAATACGAGGGCGATGTGTTCCGACCGATGGACATCGTATACCACCACGACGACTACGCAAGAAACTCGGCGGCGAAATACGCCAAGGGGACGACGTTCGACCTCCACGTCAAGCCCGGCGATCCGGCGACGAGCATCGTCGATCCGAACCTCGGCCCCTTCAAGTTCCTCTACGTCTGCTTTCCGACGGCGGTCGGCCTGCTCGGCCTGTTCTTCGTCCTTCTGGGCGTCCGGCGGTTCCGGCATCCCGAGACGGCCGCGCGCGAGGAGAACGACCCGCGCGAGAAGCGCCGCGGCGAGTCGATCGGCTACGCGGGCGCGGCGGCGTTCCTCCTCGTCGTGTCGGTCGGCTGCGCGATCGCGCTCTTCGCCGTCCATCCGATGGAGGAGATCCGCGCGTGCGGACCGCTCGCCCTGCTCTACGACGCCGCGGGCCTGGGCGTGCTGTTCCTTGGCGGCTGCGCCTTCCTCGCGCTCGCCGCGCGGGCGCTCCGGCGCTTTCGCGCGACGCCCGCCGCGGAGGAGGAACCGACGGCGCCGAGAACGGCGCCGCGCAACGACGACGGCGCGGGCGCGCGGGCGCGGACGGCGGACCTGCTGCACGACCCGGCGGAGCGGCTCCGCGTGGACGCGCGGCTCGAGCCCGGCGAATCGATCGTGTGGCTCGGCCGCCCCGTGCCGGCGATGCGCGCCCGGGACAAGCTCGGGTGGACGCTGCTCGGCCTCGCGGTCTGCCTGCTCGTCGGGCTCTTCCTCTGGCAGGTCGTCCTTCCGGCCTGGACGGGGGCCGGCGGCGAGATGCGGTTCAACGGCGAGACGGCGACCGAATGGGCGCGGAAAGGCCTCGGGGCCAAGCTCGGGCTAACAATCTTCGCGCTGCCCTTCGCGGCGCTCGCCGTCGGGCTGCTCGGCGCCCCGCTCTGGTGGCGGATTCTGGAGGCTCGGCGAATCTACCTCGTCACCGACCGGCGCGCGCACCGCATCGGACGGTTCCTCTCGAAGGCGTGGTCGCCCGCCGAAATGACCGAGCTCGGGCGCGCGGACGCGTTCGGCGGTCTCGTGGATGTCTACTTCGCAACGACCCGGGAATACGGTAGGGATGTCGGTCCGGGGGGGCGGATCGTCCCGGACGGCTTCCTACGCCTCTGGCCCGACGACGCGGACGCGGCGGAGCGCGCGCTCCTCCCCCTCGCCCCCGCCGCGCCGAGCCCCGAGGAGGAACCGCACGAGGAGGACGCGGAGGCCGAACGAACGGCGCCGAGAACGGCGCCGCGCGACGATGTCGCCGAGCGATAGCCCCGTCCCGCACCCCGCCACGCAAGGAACGAAACGACGATGAAAACAACCACGGAACGAGGCAGCTGGTCCGGGCGCGCGCTGAAGCGTCGCGCCCGCGCGCTTCTCCGGGCGAACTACGGAACGCTCGTCCTGCTCGGACTGATCTCCGTCCTTGCCGGAGACTGGATGGGCGGATGGCTCCGCTTCCAGATCCAGGTCGGCCCGCTGCGCGACATCTTCGAGCAGCCGATCCGCGTCACGAAGGCGCCTTGCAAGGCCTACGGGCCGAAGCTGCGGAACGGAGTTCCCGTCGACCTACCCGCCTTGCCGGAATGGCCGGAACTCACCCGACGCTTCGAGCTTCTGGATCCGAACGACATCGGCTGGCCGGAAACGATCGCCTCCGAAAACCGGCAGCTGATGGTGTCCGTCGGCCCCTTGCCGGACTCAACGAACACCATCGTCATCCACAAGGTGTGGAACGCGGACGCGTGGCGCGTGGTCCGCACGGTGTACACGACGACGAACCACATCGACCTCGGGCGCTTCTGGACCGGAACGGAGACCGAGGACGACGAGGAGGGCGTATCGGTCGACTCCTACGAATACAGGTTCCGCCGGGTCTGGCACGCCGACCTGTTCGGCCGCCCCTTCCTGGCGCTTCGCTCCCCGTGGGCGATCGCGGCGTTCGCGCTCGCGTCCGCGCTGCTGCTTTTTCTCGTCGCGAATCCGCTCGCGGTGGAGATCCGCGGACGGCTCCTCGACATCCATCGCGGCGACGCGGACGCCGCGAAGCGCCCCCCACCGCGCTGGCGGCACACGGCGTGGGTGATGCTGCAGCACGACTTCTTCGTCCTCCTCTGGTCCCTTCTCCTCGTCGTTCCGGGCATCGTGAAGGCCTACGAATGGCGGCTCGTGCCGTTCCTGCTCGCGGACGACCCGTCGCTCGGCTGGCGCGAGGCTGCGCGGATGTCGGGCGAACGGATGGCGGGACAGAAGCTCGACGCATTCTGGCTCGACCTCTCCTTCGTCGGATGGTGGCTGCTCGGAAGCCTTTCCTTCGGCGCCCTGAACATCCTGTTCACCGTCCCCTACTACGGCCTGACCCTCGCGGGCCTCCACGAAACGCTTGTCCGCGGACTCCGGCTCCCGCCGGAGCCGAAGACGCCCTACGACGAGTTCGAGGAAGCCCTGCGGACCCGAATCTGAGGACATCCCCGACCACGAAAGCGCAACGACCATGAAACGCCCGCTCCTCCTCCTCGCGCCGCTCGCCTTGTTCTCCGGCGGGTGCTGCCTTCTTCCGATCCCCGTCTACTACACGCACGGCCCCGGCGTGGAGGGGAAGGTGCTGGAGGCCGGGACGGACCGGCCGATCCCGGGCGCGACGGTCGTGGTCCGATCCGGGGCCGGAAGCGACAACTGTCCAAATCGCACCGCCGTGACAAAACCGGACGGCACCTTCCGCATCCCGGCGGACTGGGACATCCATTTCGGCGTCTGGGCGGCCGCGCCGTCGAGCGGAACTTGTCTTCCGTTCGCCCTCTTCCAGGACGGGGACGGGATTTCACGATGGTTCTTCAACATCTCGATCGAGGCCGAGGGATTCGAGGACTTCTTCGGTGACAACTATCCGCCCTTTTCACCCTCCGAGAACACCTCAAAGATTCCCTCCGACGGCGTCTACCGTCTCCGTCCGCTCAATCCGGCCTTCGCCCCCGACGCGCCGAGCCCCGAGGAGGAACCGCACGAGGAGGACGCGGAGGCCGAACGAACGGCGCCGAGAACGGCGCCGAGCGACAATGTCGCCGCGCCGTAGCCCCCTTCCCGCCCCAGCCACAAAACGAACGAACCGACAATGAAGACAACCACGGAACACACCGAAGACACGGAACGTGCCAGCGAACGCATCGCCCGGCTCCTGCCGGCCGGCGAATCCGTCCGATGGATCGGGCGGCCCGTCCCGCGATACTTTCATCGGTGGGTCCCGCTCCATATGTTCCTCGGCGTGTTCCTCCTGACGACGGCCGCGATGCTCTTCAGACCGTTCTGCACCGCCACTGAAGGCCTGGACATCAGAATCTGGTTACTGTCCATCCTGTTCGTCCCGTGGGTGGCCGAGGGGATTCGGCTCGTGCTGTCGCCGCTTCGGCGCCATCTGGCGGATCGCGCCACGATCTATGCCGTGACCGACCGCCACGCGATCCGTCGCGGCCGCTGGCGCGGGAAGGTCTGGACGACCCGGGCCGAACCCATCCGGAAGAATCGTCGCAACGGGCTCGCCTCCGTCCAGTTCGCGACCTGGACCTCGTATTTCGGCGGCTCCAGTTATGGCGGACTTCCCATCCACCATCCGATCGCGTTCGAGAATCTCACGCAAGAGGAGGCGGACAAGGCGGAGGAAGCTCTCTGGCAGGCGTATCGCCTTGTGACCAACTGCGTGAAAATGCCGGATTTTGAAGCGGAGGTCACGGCAGGGTTGGAAGAAAACGAGAATCAAAACATACAAGCCTCCCGTCCTCGCAAACACGCATCGCGGTGGTATGGCTGACCCCGCCCCCTAGCCCCGCCCCATTCAGCATTCAGCATTCAGCATTCAACATTGCGAAAAGCCCATCCCCGAAAGCACAACGAAAATGAATCCAACCACGGAACACACGCAACACACGGAATCCGCGAATCGGTCGAATGAGCAGGACGGCCTGCTTCGGCGCCTCGGCCGATGGTGTGTGAAGCCCCGCCGCTCGCCCTTCTCCGCACAGGAACGGCGCGGCATTCTTGCCGCCGTATGCCTGTATTGGATCGGTTTCTACCGTTCGACGAAAATGGAGGAAGGCCCCCAAAAGGATTGTGTGTCGATCGGTCTATTCCTATACAGCGTCCTCCTATTCGTTGTTGTGATTATTAAAGTGGTGCTGCGTTCAAAACAAGAAAAATGGATGGTTGCTGATCGAATTGCGAACCCCGGTTCCGCCCCCTCCACGCCGAGCCCCGCGGAAGAAAAACACGCAGAGAACGCAGAGAGCGCAGAGAGCGCAGAGCCCGAACCCCACGCGGAGGGCACGGAGGACACGGAGTGAGATTTTGCCGACCATCGGACAGGACGACGGGACGACAAGACGACAAGACGACGAGAAAATGAACGCGAACCTTGACTCCCCCGAGCGGCGAAGCCGCGACACCCGGCCGCAGCCGGCGCGGCGGAGGCCGCGCCGTGCAAGGCCGCCCCGCTGGCGGCGAAGCCTCGACGACCGGCCGGCGTGGCGGGGTGGACACCCCGCCACGCGCAGGGCCGCCGCGCTGGCGGCGATCGTCGTCGCGGCGGCGCTGCGCGCGGCGGCGGCGGGGCCGTTCACGACGACGCACGCGGACGGGTGGGGCGTGGACGACCGCACGGCGGCGCCGGGCGGCGGGGTGACGGCGACGGAGCTGCCGCCGGCGCTGCGCGGGGCGCGGCGGGCGGAGGTGCCGGCGACGCTCGCGGGGCGGCCGGTGACGGCGCTCGCGCCGGGGCTTTTCGCGGGCTGCACGAACCTCGCGGAGGCGGCGCTGCCGGCGTCGCTCGCGGCGATCCCGGACGACTGCTTCCGCGGCTGCCGCCGCCTGCGCGGGATCGCGATCCCCGCGGGCGCGGAGTCGGTCGGGGAGCGCGCGTTCGAGGGCTGCGCGGCGCTGCGGAGCATCGCGCTGCCGGACGGCGTCCGGTCGCTCGGCCGCCGCGCGCTGGCGGACTGCGCCAACCTGCGCGAGGCGGACCTCGGGCGGTGCGCGGAGGTCGGGGCGGAGGCGCTGGCGGGCTGCGCGAGGCTGGAGCGCGTGCGTTTCCCGGAGGCGCCCGGCGCGACGCTCGGCGAACGGGCGCTCGCGGGCTGCCGCTCGCTGCGCGAGGCGCGGCTCGGCGCCGGCGCGGCGGCGGTCGGGGCGAGCGCGTTCGAGGGCTGCGCGGCGCTGGAGGGCGTGGAGCTGCCGCCGACGGTCGAGTCGATCGGCGAACGGGCGCTCGCGGGGTGCGCGGCGCTGCGCGTCGCGTCGATGCCGGCCGGGGAGGGCGGCGGCGCGCGCGCGCTGCGGATCGGCGCGGGCGCGTTCGAGGGCTGCCCGGCGCTCGTGGCGGCGGCGTTCGGCGCGACGGGCCCGCTCGAGCTGGAGGAGGGCGCCTTCCGCGACTGCACGGCGCTGCGCGAGGCGCGGTTCGGCGCGTCGTCGGGGCGGCTCGCGCCGGCGGTCTTCCGCGGGTGCCGGTCGCTGTGCGCCGCGACGGTTCCGCCGGGCGTGACGGAGCTGCCGGAGGAATGCTTCGCGGACTGCTCCGCGCTCGTGTCGCTGCGGCTGCCGCCGACGCTGGTCTCGGTCGGCGCGCGCGCGTTGCGCGGGTGCACGGCGCTGCGGCGGCTGGAGCTGCCGTCGGCGGAGGTTCGCTTCGCCCGCGACGCGCTCGCGGGGTGCGACGCGCTCCTCGTCGCGTGGCCGTCGGACGACCCCGCCACGGCGGCGGGCGTGCCGGCGCGCGAGCTCGCCGCGCGCGGGCTGGCGGCGGGGGCGCCGCGGCCCGGGGCCGCGCCGGCGGGGCCGGCGGCGGCCACGGGCGCGGAGACGGTCGGGCCGGTGCTCTGGTCGTGGCGCCCGGCGCCGGAGGGGGACGGCGCGGAGGTCGTCGGGGCGGAGCCGGTGCTCACGGCGGGCTTCCTGCGGAAGTTCCCGGAGGGGGCGATCGAGACGATGATGGAGCTGGCGGACCTGACGGTGCCGGAGACGCTCGGCGGGATGCCGGTCGCGGCGATCGGGCCGGACGCCTTCCGCGACCTGCCTCCGACGCGGCTCGCGGTGCCGGCGTCGGTGCGGCGCATCGGCGCGCGCGCGGTTCCGGCGGAACGGCTGGAGAAACTCTCGTTCGCGGGGGCGCCGCCCGCGCTCGACCCGGAGTGGATCGCGCGGGGGCCGGGGGACGACGATCCGCTCGACTTCCTCGAATGCCCGCCCGCGTTCGCGCGCGCGTGGGAGGCGGCGCTCGACCCGCCGCTGCCGTCGGCGCGGCCCGGGGCGGCGGGCGCGGCGGAGGGAGCGTTCGTCGGCGAGGAGGAGGCGCTCGGCGTGCGCTGGACGTATTCGGTGCGCGACGGCCGCGCGTGGGTCGGCGCGGGGCCGGGGCGCCCCGCCGTCCCGCCCGGGACCGCGGGCGCGCTCGAAATCCCGGAGCGCCTCGGCGGGCTGCCGGTCGGCGGGATCGCGCCGTGCGCGTTCCTCGGGATGGACCGGATCGGGAGCGTCCGCGTCGGCGGCGCGCGCCGGGACTTCGAGATCGGCGACCTGGCCTTCCGCGACTGCTCCGCGCTCACCAACCTCTCGTGGGACGCCGACTGCGACGTCGCCTCGATCGGCGCGGAGGCGCTGCGCGGCTGCACCGCGCTCGCGCGCCTCGACGCGCGCGGCGTGCGGCGCTTCGGCGCGGCGGCCTTCGCGGGCTGCACGGCGCTGCGCTCGCTGCGCGTCGGCGCGGGGCGGTTCGGCGGGCCGGACGCCCTCCCGCCCCTCTTCGCCGCCGGCTGCACCGCGCTGGACGACATGGAGCTGCCGGTCGGCTCGATCGGGCGCGGCGCGTTCCGCGGCTGCTCGTCGCTGCGCGCCGTCTGGATCTCCCCGTCGCTGCGCGTCCTCGGCGCCGACGCCTTCGCGGGCTGCACGGCGCTGCGCCGCGCGGAGGTTCCGGGGTCCTGCACGCGCGTCGGTCCCGGCGCCTTCGACCGCACGCCGCTCGCGCCCGCGGCGGACGGCGCGGACGGCGCGGCGGCCGCGACGGAGAGAGAGCCGTTCGATCCGCCCGTCGCGTTCCACGACGAGGAGGAGAACGCCGTCGCGGCGCTCTCGGTCGCGCCGTCGTGGCTCTCGCTGCCGTCCGACACGCCGTCGTGCGCGACGCTGCGCGTGTCGGTCGCGGGCGTCGCGTTCCCGCGCAGCGGACGCGCCCCCGTGAACCTCGCGCTCGTCCTCGACCGCTCCGCGGCGATGCGCGGCGAGCCGTTCGAGCGCGTCCGCGATGCCGCGCTCGCGGCGTTGGAGCGGCTCGACGAGCGCGACACGGTCACCGTCGTCGCCTTCGGCCGCCGCGCCGAGGTCCTCGCGCACGCCGAGCCCGCCACGGAGCGCGTCCGCGCCGCGCTCGCCGCGCGCCTGGGCGCGCTGGAGCCGGACGCCGCCGCCGACCGCGCCGCGCTCTTCGGCGGCGTCGCGGCCGGAGCCGCGGGGCTGCGCGCGAGGGCGTCCCTGGGACGCGCGGGCGGCGGCGCCAATCTCCTCCTCGTCGTCTCGGGCGGCCCGGCCGGCGCGGGGCTCGCCGCGCCCGGCGACTTCCGCCGCCTCGGCGCGGCGCTCGCCAAGGAGAGCAAGGCCGTCGTCGCGGTCGGCGCGGCCCCCGGCCGCCCGGCGGACGCGCTCGCCGCCCTCGCCGAGGGCTCCGGCGGCTCGTTCCGCGACCCCGGTTCGCCGGACGGCGCCGCGGCCGCCGTCGCCGAGGAGATCGACGCGGCGCTGCGCGTTTGCTCGGACGGCGCGGATCTCACCATGCTCTTCCGCGGCGGCGCGCGCCCGGTCGCCGTCTCCGGCGTCGGCGGCGCGCGCATCGAGGACGGCGTCGTGCTCGCCGACCTCGGGCCGGTCGTCCTCGGGCGCGAGGCCGCGCTCGACATCCGCGTCGAATTCCCCGCCCGCGGCCCCGGCGAGGCGGTCCCCTTCGCCCGCGCCGAGGCGAACTGGCTCGTCTGCGACGGCTCCTCCGGCGGCTTCGGCGGCGCCGTCGTCCCGTGCACCGCGACCTTCTCCGAACCGAGGTGACCCCGTGAAGAGCTTCCTCCGCACCTATCTGCTCTGCATCGCGCTGCCGGCGGTCCTGCTCGCGGTCCTCGGCGCCGCGCTCATCGCGCGCCACGCCGAGCTGCTCCGCCGCGAACGCGCCGAGCGGCTCTCCGAGCACGCCGCCCGGACCGCCGCGGAGACGCTCGCCGAGATCCGCGGGATCCTCGACGGGCGCCTCGTCCGCATCGCCTCCGCGGAGGGCGGCGCCGAAACCGTCTTCGTCCTCCGGCGCCTCGCGGACACGGACGGCTTCGTCCGCAACGTCTTCCTGTGGCGCCCGCGCGAGGGGTTCGTCCTGCCGTCGCGCGACGGAGTCCCCGCCGGGGAGATCTTCCTCCCCGCGGGCTGCGAACGCCACCTCGTCGCGCCGGCGCGCGGCGCCACCGCCGAGGAGCGCGCCTTCCTCGCGCGCTGCGAGGCCCGCCTCTCCGGCGCCGACCCGTGGGGCGCGCCGGACGCCGGGGAGCCCGAGCGCGGCGTCCGCCCGTGGCCCGTCGAGGGCCGCGACGCCCTCCTCGGCTGGGTCCGCCTCGGCGACGGCGCCGTCGCCGGCGTCGAGTTCGAGACGGTCGCGTGGCTCGCCGAGCGCGGGACCGCCCTTCCGCCCGTCCGGCCGGAGGCGCGGACCGCGTTCGTCGCCGAGCTGTTCGGCGAGGACGGAGCCGTCCTGATCCCGTCCCTCCTGCCCGGCGCCGAGGACGGCCTCGCGGGCGAGGCCTCGCTCGCCCCGCTCTTCCCGCGGTGGCGCGTCCGCGTCCGCTCGGCCGACCCCGACGCGACCTCCCGACTCGTCTTCTGGACGAACGGCGTCCTGCTCGGGCTGCTGCTCGTCGCCTTCGTCGCCGGCGGATTCGTCCTGCTGCGCGCCGCGCGCCGCGAACGGCTCGACTCGCTGCGCAAGACGGACTTCGTCTCGAACGTCTCGCACGAGCTGCGCACGCCGCTCACGAGCATCCGGATGTTCTCCGAGCTCCTCGCCGAGGACCGCATCCCCGACCCCGCGCGCCGCCGCCGCGCGCTCGGGACCGTCGCCGCCGAGAGCGCCCGGCTCTCGCGCCTCGTCGAAAGCGTCCTCGACTTCTCCCGCCTCGAGCGCAACCGGCGGCGCTACGACCTGCGGCCCGTCGACCTCGGCGAGCTCGCCGAGGAAATGCACAATGCACAATGCACGATGCACAATGCAGACGGCGCCGGAGAAGGGACCGGCATCGAGCATTGTGCATTCCGCATCGTGCATTGCGACGGCGGGGCCGTCGCCCTCGCCGACCGCGACGCGGTCCGGCAGATCGTGCTGAACCTGCTCGACAACGCCGCGAAGTACGCCGCCGCGGGCGGCCCGCCGGAGGTCTCCGTGCGCGACGCCGGGAACGGCGTCGTCGCGCTCGCCGTCGCCGACCGCGGCCCGGGCGTCCCGCCGCGCGCCGCGAAGAGGATCTTCGACCGCTTCTACCGCGCGGACGACGCCACCACCGCCGAGACCCGCGGCAGCGGCCTGGGGCTCTCCATCGCCCGCCGCCTCGCCCGCGGGATGGGCGGCGACCTGACCTACCGCCCGCGCGAGGGCGGCGGCTCCGTCTTCGAGCTCGCGCTCCCCCGCGCCTAGCCGGCGGCGCGCCGAAGATTTTACATTCCCGTGACATTCCCCGCGGGGCGTTCTGGTAGCCTTCCTCCTCGTCGCACCCCGCCACGGCCGCCGTCGCGGCCGGCGGCGCGCAGCGAACGAAAGGAACACCGATGAACCCACGCCCCGCACGCCTCCTCGCCGCCGCCCTGGCGGCCGTCCTCCTCGCGCCCGCCGCGGCCTTCGCCGCGCAGCCGTCCGGCGCGGGCCCCGCCGCCCCCGCGCGCCCCGCGGGCGGCGCGAAGCCCGGCGCGCCCGCCGCCGGAATGCGCGCCCGGCCCGTCCACATCGAGATCGACGCGCCGCTTCCGAGGGACCTTCCGTCCGACCTGATGCTCGGAAACAACGACGGCGGCGGCTACGCCGTCACCTACCTTGTCCGCGGCAAGGGCATCTCCGGCGTCGACAAGGACTCGCTCCGGATCTCGTCCGCCACCGTGGGCGGCGCGGACATATCGAAGGACGAGCGCGGGCGCGACGCCTGGTCGTTCGGGCCCTTCCCGCGCATCGCCGACGACGGCTCCGCCGCGACCTTCGAGATCCGCGTGAGGCCCGGCGCCGGGCACATCAAGTCCGGCGTCCCCGTCCTGCACGGCTCGATCGGCGTCGAGTGCGCGACGGGCCGCGAGGCGAAGACCGCCACGCTCTCCACGAAGCCCGGCTCCACCGCGCAGCTCGGCCCGCTCAAGCTGACCGTCCCGGCCGACGAGGACGAGGACGACGGCGGCGGCGCGAACGCGGGCGCCGCGTTCGCCGAGATGATCGCGCAGCAGGCCGGCGCCGCCGGCGAGGACGGCGGCGACGACGACGGCGGCAACGCCGAGATGGCCGCCGCGCTCCTCGCCGGGATGTTCGGCGGCGGCGGCGGGAGCGGCTTCGAGCTCGAGGTCTCCGGCGACGGCTCCGCCCTCGCCACGCTGGTGCTCGTCGTCGACGGCGAGGAGATCGAGCCGCGCAGCTGGATGAACTTCGGCCGCGGGACCACCTACGGCTTCCCGGCCGTGAAGGGCGGCACCGTCCGCGTCAAGGCCGAGTTCTGGACCGGCCAGCGCACCGAGACCGTCTCCTTCTAGCCATGCGACCGCCCTCCGAGCCGAAGACCACGCCCGCGCGCCGCCATGTCCGCCCGAGCGATCGCCCGGACGAGACGTGGCGCCCGCTCCCGGGCTGGGGCGCGCCCTACGACGTTTCGGACCTCGGCCGCGTCCGCAAGCCCGCCGTCGCGGTTCCGCGGCGGCGCGGCGGCACGCAGCACTACGGCGAGCAGCTGCTGCGCACGTACCTGCGCAACGGCACGCCGCTCGTGCAGCTCTCCCTGGGGCCGCGGCGCCACCGCGCGGTGCGCGTCGCGCGGCTCGTCGCCGCGCTCTTCCTCCCTCCGCGTCCGCCCGGCGCCGAACTCGTCTTCGCGAACGGCGACCGCCGCGACGTCCGCGCCGCCAACCTCGCCTGGTCCGTCCCGCCGCCCCCGCTCCCCGCCTCCGCCCTGCGCCGCCTCCTTTCCGCCGCGCGCGACCGCCCCGCGAGGCATCCGCGGCGCCGACGCCCGTCATAGCCCCGCCTCGCTCCGCCCCGGCCGCATTGCGCCTTACGGCCCCCCCGCCCCGAACGCAAAACGACCATAGAACGACCGCCACGGGAGCGCGCTTCGCGTTCGATTCCACCGTGCGTGATTTTCATCGTTTTCTCCTCTTGTAGAGCGGAGAAATGCGTGAATTTTGCACACGGTGAAATCGTATTGCCTTCGCTCGTTTGCGCCGCCCGCGAGCAGGGCGGCGGCGGTAAGCGGGAGGGCGGTTGGAGGGTCGGCGGTGGGCGGGGCTGCGGTGGGCGGGGCGGCGCGTGGGGCGGCGGCGGGCTGCCGAATAATTTACATTGGCTTGACATTTCCCGGGGGGCGTTCTGGTAGAATACGCCGCCATCGGACCCCGCCACGAAATGAAAACGCCCGTCACCCGTCTTTCGTCCCTCGTCCTTGTCGCCGCGGCGGCGATGG